>ULLX01008398.1_pt1 | contig 12303 bp, 10 predicted proteins | sample 1951501 | NCBI WGS metagenome assembly ULLX01 (sample SAMEA4835535, study PRJEB28245) | human gut metagenome | biome: gut microbiome; material: fecal sample | place: Denmark | collected 2008
TGACAGAGCCGGACATACCGGCAGAGGAAATGCAGACGAAAGAGTCAGATATGCCGGCGGCAGAATTGGAGATTCCGGAAGAAGAAACAGAACAGACGGAACCGGCAGAGCAGGAGACACCAGTGGACGAAATGCAGTCAGAGGAACCGGAAACAACAGAAGATCAGGAGCCTGCGTTTGAGGATATGGAGGCGATGCTCGATCTGTTGCAGCAGCCGGAGAAAGAAAGTGTGCATAAAGAGGCAGAGATGCCTGAAGAGACGAAAGAACCGGAAGTGTCAAAAGAGCCGGTAGCGGTAGAAGATATTTTTCAGGATGCCCTTTCGGCAGTAGGTTATAGTGGAGACGAAGAGGATCTTGAGCAGCAACTGGATATGCCAGAGGTGCAGAGCGAAGGACAGGATCCACAGTTGGATGATATTCTTGCTTTGGATGATATCATGCAAAATGCCTCCGATGAGGAAGAATCCGGGGCGGCAGAAGAGGGAGTACAGTCTGTTCCTGTGCGAAAACAAAAGAAAGAAAAGAAGAAAAAGCCAGGTTTGTGGAAACGACTTTTTGGAAATGTTGTTACGGACGAGACGGCTGCACTGGAGCAAAAAGAGCGTGAAGCGGAAGAAGAAGCGTTCCTGCAAAAACAGGCAGCATTGATTGAAAAGAAAAAGCAGTCTGAAGCCGACAAGGAAGAAAAAGAAAAGAAAAACCAGGAAGAGAAAGAACGCAAAAAACAGATTAAGGCAGAAAAGGACGCACAAAAAGCAGAGAAAAAAGCAGAAAAGAAGCGCTTAAAAGAAGAGCGTGCAGCGATGGCAGAACAGGAAGTGGTTGGAAAAATCAACCCAATCGGTGCTACGATTGTATTTATCCTTTTTGCTACGATCGGAGTGCTGATTTTTGTCGGTGCGTGGCTTCTGCCACGGCGTGCTAACATAAAGGAAGCGCAAAATGAATATGCCAATGAGAAGTATATTGAGGCATATCAGACGATTTCAGCTGTTTCCATTAAGGAAGATGAGCAGGCGTTGTATGATAAGATTGTACTTTGTTCCAAACTGGAAAGACAGATTCAGTCTTATAAGACCAATGTTTCCATGAAGCAGAAACTGGAGGCACTTCATGCACTGCTTCAGGGTCTTGATTTGTACAATAAAAAGCAGGATGAAGTAAAAGCATTGAAGATTCAAAATGAATTTTTACAGATGAAGACGCAGATCATAACCTATCTCGCACAGGATTATAATCTGGACGAGGCACAGGCGAATGAAATCAATGCGATTACAGATGAAGCGGAGTACACGCGGCGTTTACAGGAAATTACAGCAGCGGTGAAATAGTGACGAACAGATGAGTGGAGGAAATTATGATAGCCATAGTAGATTATGATGCAGGAAACATTAAGAGTGTGGAAAAAGCATTGCAGTTTTTAGGAGAGGAACCCGTTGTGACACGGGACAAAGAAACTCTTCTTCAAGCGGACAAAGTAATTGTTCCCGGAGTGGGTGCTTTTGGAGATGCGATGGGAAAAATGCGTCAGTACGGCCTTGTTGAAGTCCTTCGGGAGATTGCCGGCAAAGGAACACCAATCCTTGGTATCTGTCTGGGATTGCAGCTGTTTTTTAAGAGCAGCGAAGAGACACCGGGTGTAGAAGGACTGGGATTGTTACCGGGAAAAATTGTAAGGATTCCGGACAAAGAAGGCTTTAAGATTCCACATATGGGCTGGAACTCCATTCAGATCAATCCGGCTTCCCGTCTGTTAAAAGGCATTGAAGAGGGAGCCTACGTTTATTTTGTCCATTCGTATTATCTTCAGGCGGAAAATGAAGCGGATGTTGCGGCGACGACAGATTATGTAGTAAACATCCACGCGGCCGCAGAACACGATAATATCTTCGCTACACAGTTTCACCCGGAAAAAAGTGGTGAGATTGGGCTGCGGATATTGAGAAATTTCATTGAGTTGTAGAAGAAAGGAACGAAGAGACAATGTTTACAAAGCGGATTATTCCTTGTTTAGATGTAAATGCCGGAAGAGTAGTAAAAGGTATTAATTTTGTAAATCTGCGAGATGCCGGAGACCCGGTATCGGTTGCTGCTGCTTACGATAAGGCAGGCGCAGACGAACTTGTATTTTTGGATATTACGGCATCCAGCGATGCCAGAGACATTAAGGTAAATATGGTGCGGAAAGTGGCAGAAACCGTATTTATTCCGTTTACGGTCGGTGGTGGGATTCGTACCATTGATGATTTTAAAATGATCCTGCGCGAGGGCGCGGATAAAGTTTCCGTAAATTCGGCGGCTATTCTGAATCCGGAACTCGTATCCGAAGCGGCGGACAAGTTTGGAAGTCAGTGTGTAGTGGTTGCAATTGATGCCAAACGCCGGAAAGATGCCGATGGCTGGACCATTTATAAAAACGGCGGCCGCGTGGATATGGGCATTGACGCTGTAGAATGGGCGATAAAAGCCGAAAAACTGGGAGCAGGAGAGATTCTGTTGACAAGTATGGACTGTGACGGAACCAAAGATGGATACGATATTGAACTCACACGGACGATTTCCGAAAATGTATCGATTCCGGTGATTGCTTCCGGGGGAGCAGGAACAAAGGAACATTTTTATGATGCACTTACTGAGGGAAAAGCAGATGCCGTGCTGGCAGCTTCTCTTTTCCACTTCAATGAATTGCAGATCAGTGATCTGAAAGAGTATCTGGCAGGGCGTGGAATCAGTGTAAGACGATAAATGATACGGAGGAAAGACAATGGCTGGATTAACGGGACAATGGCAGGAACAGCTGTCAGAGGAATTTCATAAGGAATATTATCAGAAACTGTTTTTGTTTGTGAAAGAACAGTATAGTAAAGTACCCGTGTATCCACCAGCAAAAGATTTGTTTAATGCCTTTCATCTGACCCCGTTTGAAAAGGTGAAAGTGGTAATACTGGGACAGGATCCCTACCACAATACGGGACAGGCGCACGGATTAAGTTTTTCCGTAAAGCCGGGGGTGGAGATTCCGCCATCTCTTGTCAATATTTATAAAGAATTACACGATGATCTGGGATGCTATATTCCGAATCATGGAAATCTGGAAGAATGGGCAGAGCAGGGTGTGCTTCTGTTAAATACGGTACTGACGGTACAGGCTCACCGCGCCATGTCACATCGTGGAGTGGGCTGGGAGCAGTTTACCGATGCCGTGATAAAGAAAGTCAATGAGATTGACCGGCCGATCGTATTTATTTTATGGGGAAGACCGGCACAGGAAAAGGCAAGAATGCTCAACAATCCAAAACATTTGATCTTAAAAGCACCGCATCCAAGCCCATTGTCGGCATACCGCGGATTCTTTGGAAGCAAACCATTCAGCCAGACAAACGAGTTCTTGAAAGCTCACGGGGAAACGCCAATCAATTGGCAGATAACAAACAAATAGGGAGAAGAATGAATATGCAAAGAGAGTGTAGTAGAATTTTACAGGAAGTAGAGAAGGTAATTAAAGGAAAAGAACAGGAAAAGCGGCTGATATTGGCAGCAATACTGGCAAAGGGGCATATTTTGCTGGATGACATACCGGGAGTAGGCAAGACGACACTTACGATGGCATTCTCCCGAGCCATGCAGTTAGAAGCCAACCGAATGCAGTTTACTTCGGATGTTTTGCCGTCGGATGTTCTGGGATTTCAGATGATTCATACGGATGGAACCAGAGAATATCAAAAAGGAATTATTTTGTGCAATCTTTTTATGGCAGATGAGATCAACCGAGCATCTTCCAAGACGCAGTCTGCGCTCTTGGAAGTGATGGAAGAGGGAAAAGTAACGATTGAGGGAGAAACACATCTGGCACCGGAACCATTTGTTGTGATGGCAACGCAGAATCCGGTAGGATTTGTAGGAACACAGCTGCTTCCGGAGTCTCAGGTAGATCGTTTTATGATCTGTCTGACATTAGGCTATCCTTCTCATGAAGAAGAAATCCTTTTGTTACAGGAACGACAGGGGGAAAATCCGTTGCAGCAGGTTGAGCCGGTTCTTTCCGTGGAGGAACTGTTGGCGATGCAGCAGCAGGTAAAGGATGTTCACGTGGATCAGAAAATATATGATTATATGGTGACGCTTTCGGAGCAGACAAGAAATCATTCCATGCTTTCTCTGGGAATGAGTCCGAGAGGAACCATTGCGCTGATGGAAATCAGTAAAGCAGTTGCTTTTATGCGCGAAAGAACGTGTGTTTATCCGGAGGATGTGATCTATGCATTTCCATTTATTTCCAGACATAGAATATATCTTACGGCAAAAGCAAAGGTGGAAAATCATACGAAAAATGAAGTGATCGAGGAGATTTTAGCGCGGGTGAAGGTACGATAAAGGTGGTTGGTATATGATTCGAAGTTGGATTCTTTATGTCCTGGCAACAGGAGTGGTTCTTGTATTTACGATATTATATGGGAAACAAAGCGGTTTTTTGTTATATCTGCTCTCTGTTATATTTCCGGTGATTTACGCAGTTCTTACCCATGTTTTTGGCTCCAGAATGAAAGTTGAGATGGTTTCTGACAATACAGTGTGTCAGAAAGGAGACAAAAAGATCTGGCATTTACATTTTGAAGGGGGAAGATTGCTTTTACAGGGAAACCGTGCGTGTATATGGTATAAGATCTGCACAGCGCAGGGAAAATTATGTGACCGGAAAAAGCAGGTTGTATTTCTGGAAAAAGAAATGGATCACGAGATAACATATCAGGTGGTACATGCAGGAATGTATGAACTTAACATTGAAAAAATCCGGATCTACAGTGGTTTTTCACTGTTTTATCGAAGTCTTGCCACGCACTTGTCGGACTCTTTTTTTGTTATGCCGCAATACCGTGAAGATCTGGTACAGATGGATTCGCTTCCCGCGCAGCGTGAGGGAGAGAGCGATACTTTTATTCAGGGAAAAGAAGGAAATGATCCGAGTGAGATACTGGGATTTCGTGAATACCGTCAGGGAGACCGGAAAAACCGGATCAATTGGGTGGCAACGATGAAAACCGGTCAGCTTATGGTACCGGAATATGGTTTTCCGATGGCTTGTGATATTGGTATTTTAGTGGATTTAGAACAGGGTGGGGAGAAAAAAACAGAACAGGTATTGGAATTTGTCTATGCGCTTTGTATTGCCATAAAGGAACAGGGCAGAAACTGGTACGTCATATGGGAAAAGGGAAACAGCGGGAAGGTAGAACGGCGAGAGATAAAAAAGGAAGAAGAAATTTACGAAACGCTTTATTGTATCGCAGGTTCGATCGGAACGCACAGCCGGAAACTGGAAGATCTGTACAGACAGCAGTATGAAGATGCGTTTTTTTCACAGGCGTATTTTATCTGTGACCGGAACGCTCAGATGGCAGAAGAAACGGCAGAAAAACTGTGTGCACAAACATTAAAATGGATGCAATTGTAAAAGGAGGACTGCGTGGTGAAAAAAATAGGAATCGTTCCTTTCGCTGGAATGATCTTATGCAGTATGGTAAGTTTGTCCAGTGGATTAAAATATGAAGCACGTATTTTTCCTTTTTTGATTTCCATTATTTTTAATCTGACATTATACTATACAGTGTATCGTTTTATAAAAACTGAAAACGTAAAAAAACGCCGGAATTATAGCTTTTTGGTTTGTCTGAGTGCGCATCTTTTCTTTTTTCTTCTTTTTTTGAAATTTATGATTTCCGGATTTCAAAATATCGGAAGCCATCTGTTGAAACTGGCGGATCAATGCTATTCTCTGGGATGGATCATTGTTCCCAATTATGCGGAAGAGTATGTATCGCTTACCTTTTTTGCTGTCGCAGGCATTGTTACCCTGCTTTCTTTGTGGTTCTATGAAAAAGGAGAGGTGTTGTGGATTGCGGCACTGCCTTCCTTTTGTTTGTTTTGTCTGCCGCTTGCGGTGGACGGCACGCCGGAAGAGTGGTGTATCGTGGGATACGGTGTGGCATTAATTCTATTATTGAGTGTGGGAAAAGGCGGAAATCTGGTGAGGCTGCTGTTAGCGGCAGGACTTGTCGCAGGAATTATAATATTGGGAATATTTGGAAAGGCATGGACGACGGTCAGACCCGTTGTGCGGGAATACCGCGACTATGTACATACGACATTTCATATGATTTCCGGGGGGCAGTGGGACGAGGAAGAAGAAAAGGTGCAGCAGATTGATTTTGGAAAATACGATAAAGATGGTTCCATCGAATATGAGGGAATCCATGCGCTGAATCTGTATACGCGGACAGATCTGCGTCACAGCATTGTGTATCTTCGAGGCTTTGTCGGAACGGATTATGCGAATGACGAGTGGAGGGGTCAAAAGCAGAAACTTGAGGATCCCATGGGAATGGTGATGGTACAGCAGGGGCTTTTGGAAATACAACAGGCAGCGGATAAAGATGTGTATTATGGATATGTGATGGATCAGCAAATGCCAAAGCAGTATGGAAAAAAGAAGATTTCGTACAGCGGCGAAGACAGCCGGAAAATCCCGCGGCGTTATCTGGCTGTCGAAAAAGAGGTAAAAGAAAATCTCACGTACTTTGACGTGGGCCCCGGGAAGGTGAATACGATCGGGGAGGCGGCAGAAAAAATACATACAATTCTGCAAAATGAATTTCATTATACCCTTCATCCGGGGAAAAGCCGTTTGACTGAAATGTCAGAACTTACTCGGTTTCTTTTTCGTACCAGAGCAGGGTATTGTACCCATTATGCCACGGCGGCGATCATGATGTTTCGCTCACTTGGGGTTCCGGCACGACTGTCACAGGGGTATATGATCCGTGGAGAATATTTAAAAAAGCAGGAGTGGACCCCGGTGTATGACCGCAATGCTCACGCGTGGGTAGAAATTTATATTCCGGATGCCGGCTGGTATCCGTTTGATGCGACGATGGGAGTGATTGCAGAGCCGGGAGAAATGGGGCCGTTGGAAGATAATCCGCTGGCGACGCCTACGCCGTTGCCGATGGCAACCCAGACGGCAGTTCCGCAGGGAAAAGCCTCGGAAATGCCGGCAGAGGAGACGCCGAAAGAGACAAAGACAATTACGGAGAATGACAAGCAGGACAGCAGCTCAGAAGTACACAGGCAGTTTCAAACGAGGATTATCGTGGGAATCTCTCTGTTCATATTCTTGTTGGCGGCAATTATAATGTTCACGATAGAAAGACGAAAACGAGAGTATCGACGAAAAATTTACAATTTTAGGAAACAGAAAGACCACAAAAATAAATTTTTGTGGCTGCATTCTGAATGGGAAGAATGTCTGCAAAAATTAGGAATCCCTTGTGCTTATGACAGTTATGAGACGATGATCGCGGATTTTGAAAAGGGATTTGAGCCATATATTTCATCGGAAAACCTTGCGGAATTTCGTGAAAATACGGAATTTTACGTGCAGTGCTGTTTTACTGCCCGTTATGGCAATGAGAGCATGACAGAGCAGGAATATGCGAGGTGTGAGGAGTATCTGCATTTGGTATTTTCTGCACTTTCTGAAAGCGAAGATCAGAAAGACTGGAAAAAAATACGAAAATGTTGTATAGTTAAAAAGATAATGAATAAAGAGAAGAAAGATAGGTAAACCATGGGAAAAAAGTTATTTATAGCAGAAAAACCAAGCGTGGCGCAGGAATTTGCCCGGGTTCTTAAAGTAAATGGACGGCGTGGAGATGGTTTTATTGAATCGCCCGATCATGTTGTGACATGGTGTGTCGGACATCTTGTGACGATGAGTTATCCGGAAAGTTATGATCCTGCTTACGCAAAATGGGCATTTGAGACGCTGCCCTTTATCCCGGAAACATATAAATACGAAGTAATCGGAAATGTAAAAAAACAGTTTGAAACGGTAAAAAATCTTTTGAACCGAGACGATGTGGAGGCAATTTATGTCTGCACCGACTCCGGACGCGAGGGAGAATACATTTACCGTCTGGTGGATCAGATGGCTGCGGTGCCGGATACTAAGGCAAAATTCCGAGTCTGGATCGATTCGCAGACAGAAGATGAGATCCTGCGTGGAATCCGTGAGGCAAAGCCGTTATCTGCGTATGATAATCTCAGTGCGTCCGCGTATCTGCGTGCCAAAGAAGATTATCTGATGGGAATTAATTTTTCAAGAGCGCTGTCTCTCAAATACGGCGGCTGGCTCAATGACAACGTGTCCGGAAAGAAATGGACTTCGGTGTCGGTCGGCAGGGTAATGACATGTGTGCTTGGTATGGTAGTAAGCCGTGAATGGGAGATCCGTAAGTTTGTGAAAACCCCATTTTACCGCGTGATCGGTTCGTTTGGAAGAGAGCAGACAGACGAAGAAGAGGCTGCTTTTTTTGAGAGCGAATGGCGAGTGAACGAAAAATCTAAATATTTCCAATCACCAAAACTGTATAAGGAAAATGGATTTACCGAGGAAAGTTTTGCCAAAGAACTGATCGATACGCTTATGGCGGGAGAAAAACAGGCGGTAGTCGAGAAAGTGGAAAAGAAGAAAGAAAAGAAAAATCCGCCGCTGCTTTTCAATCTGGCGGAGTTACAGAACTTATCTTCAAAATTGTTTAAGATCAGTCCGGACGAGACGTTACAGATCGTCCAGGAATTGTACGAAAAAAAACTTGTGACCTATCCGAGAACCGATGCCAGAGTGCTGAGCAGTGCCGTCGCAAAAGAGATTACAAAGAATCTCAAAGGACTGCAGGGGTATGAGATGGCACTTCCGTATCTCAGGGATATCGCGCAGCGAAAGAGTTTTCTCGGATTGGAAAAGACAAGATATGTAGATGATAAAAAGATTACCGACCATTATGCCATTATCCCGACCGGACAAGGGCTGGGGGCGCTGGCTTCTCTGAAGCCGCTCAGCGCCAAAATGTATGAAGTGATCGTACGCCGCTTTTTGTGCATTTTCTATCCGCCGGCGGTATATCAGAAAATGAATGTTTCTTTGACGATGGAAAATCCGTTAGAAGAGACTGTATATATGGAAAATTTTGTAACTACCGCAAAGGTTTTAGTGGAAGAAGGCTTTTTGCCGGTGTCACAGTATTCGTTTGCCAAAAAGAAAAAGGAAGAGAATCCGGAAAACGAAGAGGAGACGGACAGTGCGGCATTGGAGAAAATTCTCCCCTCCCTGAAAAAGGGAATGAAACTGTCTCTGCATGACATGAAGATCAAAGAAGGTGAGACATCTCCGCCAAAACGGTACAATTCCGGTTCGATGATCCTTGCAATGGAAAATGCCGGACAGCTGATCGAGGATGAGGAACTGCGCGCCATGATCAAAGGAAGCGGCATCGGAACGAGTGCGACCCGGGCGGAAATTTTGAAGAAACTGGTAAATATTTCCTATTTAGATCTCAACAAAAAGACGCAGATCATCACGCCGACACTCAAAGGAGAGCTGGTGTGCGGCATTGTGCGTTATTCGATCCCTGCGATGTTAAGTCCCAAACTTACGGCAAGCTGGGAAAAAGGTCTTACCGGTGTGTCCGATGGCGGGATCAGCGAAAATGAATATATGGACAAACTGACCGGCTTTGTCAAAACACAGGTCGGAAAGGTAAAGCAGACCAACAATATTGCGCAGCTTCGTTCCTATTACCAGATTGCTGCCGTATACTATAAGAACAAGAAAAAAGGAGAAAAGTAAAATGGCTCAGGAAATTACAAACAAACAATTATTTGAAGATCATCATTCCCTCGCATGGGAGGAAATTGCAGCATATGAATATCCGTATGAGGTGCTTGCAGACATCGGAGATATCATAAAGAAGATTGGAGAAGCTCTGCCGGCAGACCGCTTTGAAAAACGGGAAGGCGATATCTGGGTGGCAAAAAATGCGACAGTTGCGCCGACTGCCTGTCTGAATGGACCTTTGATCATCGATGAAGAAGCAGAGATTCGTCATTGTGCGTTTATCCGTGGCAATGCGATCGTGGGAAAAGGCGCTGTCGTCGGCAATTCGACCGAACTTAAAAATGTGATCCTTTTTGATGGGGTTCAGGTGCCTCATTACAATTATGTAGGTGACTCCATTCTGGGCTATAAGTCGCATATGGGAGCAGGCTCGATCACATCCAATGTAAAATCCGACAAAACTTTGGTAGAAATTCGGGTTGGAGAGCAGAAAATCCCTACCGGACGCAAAAAAGTGGGGGCAATTCTGGGAAGTTTTGTGGAAGTGGGATGCGGCAGTATTTTGAACCCGGGAACGGTCATCGGAAGCCACTCCAATGTATATCCTTTATCGTCCGTGCGTGGTTACGTTCCAAGCAGAAGTATTTACAAAAACCAGAACGAAGTGATAAAAAAACACGAATAAAAATTTTTGTGCCAAAACGAATCCTCGGGGAGGTTGACATTTATTGAAAAATATTGTACACTTTTGTAAGAATGTGACGCAAAAAGAAAGGAGATTCTATCGACATGATTTATTCACAAGAAGTAGAAAACATGTGCCCGGTTGCTCAGGGTGTTAATCACGGTTGTGCCCCAATTCCAGAAGAAGCAAAATGGGTAAAAGCAAAAGAAGTAAAAGATATTTCCGGTTTTACACATGGTGTAGGCTGGTGTGCTCCGCAGCAGGGAGCTTGTAAACTTACCTTGAACGTAAAAGAAGGTATTATCCAGGAAGCTTTGGTAGAGACGATCGGATGTTCCGGTATGACTCATTCCGCAGCTATGGCAGCTGAGATTCTTCCGGGACGTACTGTGATGGAAGCATTGAATACAGACCTTGTATGTGATGCCATCAATACAGCAATGAGAGAACTGTTCCTTCAGATTGTTTACGGACGTTCCCAGAGTGCTTTCTCGGAAGACGGACTGGCAATCGGAGCTGGGCTGGAAGATCTTGGAAAAGGACTTCGCTCCCAGGTTGGTACCATGTACGGTACATTGAAAAAAGGACCTCGCTATCTTGAGATGGCAGAAGGTTATGTAACTGCAATCGCTCTCGATGAAAATGATTTGATTATCGGTTATAAATTCGTTAGCCTTGGTAAGATGACTGACTTCATCAAAAAAGGCGATGACCCGAATACAGCTTACGAAAAAGCATGTGGTCAGTATGGACGTGTTGACGATGCTGTGAAACTCATCGACCCAAGAACCGATGAAGAAGTTGCAAAATAATATAAGGAGGTAACGAAATAATGGCTTTATTTGAATCATATGAAAGAAGAATTGATAAAATCAATAGCGTATTGAATGAGTACGGTATCTCCTCCATTGAAGAGGCTGAGAAAATCACAAAAGATGCTGGCTTAAATGTATACGACCAGATTAAAGGCATTCAGCCAATTTGTTTTGAAAACGCTTGCTGGGCTTACACCGTAGGAGCAGCAATTGCAATTAAAAAAGGATGTAGAAGAGCAGCAGACGCTGCCGCTGCCATCGGAGAAGGTCTTCAGGCTTTCTGTATCCCTGGTTCTGTTGCAGACACACGTAAAGTAGGTCTTGGACATGGTAACCTTGGTAAAATGTTATTAGAGGAAGAGACAGAGTGTTTCTGTTTCCTCGCAGGACATGAGTCATTCGCAGCAGCAGAAGGAGCTATCGGTATCGCTGAGAAAGCGAACAAAGTTCGTAAAAAACCTCTCCGCGTTATCCTGAACGGTCTTGGAAAAGATGCTGCACAGATTATTTCCCGTATCAACGGATTTACTTTTGTTGAGACAGAGTATGATCCATATACAAACACAGTAAAAGAAATCGAAAGAATCTCTTACTCCGATGGACTTCGTTCCAAAGTAAACTGCTATGGTGCAAACGATGTTCAGGAAGGTGTTGCCATCATGCACAAAGAGGGCGTAGACGTATCTATCACAGGTAACTCTACAAACCCTACACGTTTCCAGCATCCGGTAGCAGGTACTTATAAGAAAGAATGTCTTGAGCAGGGCAAGAAATACTTTTCTGTAGCATCCGGTGGTGGTACAGGACGTACACTTCATCCGGATAACATGGCTGCAGGCCCGGCTTCTTACGGTATGACAGATACTCTCGGACGTATGCACAGTGATGCACAGTTCGCAGGATCTTCTTCTGTACCGGCCCACGTAGAAATGATGGGACTTATCGGTGCAGGAAACAACCCTATGGTTGGTATGACAGTTGCAGTAGCTGTATCCATTCAGGAAGCTGCTGATAACGGCAAATTCTAATTTGGCTTACAAGTAAATGTAATATATTTAGAAATGAAAACAGGATCTGCTTTTGGCAGGTCCTGTTTTTAAGTTAGGAAAGCATACTTTCGAGTAAAG
>ULLX01002883.1_pt1 | contig 12125 bp, 7 predicted proteins | sample 1951501 | NCBI WGS metagenome assembly ULLX01 (sample SAMEA4835535, study PRJEB28245) | human gut metagenome | biome: gut microbiome; material: fecal sample | place: Denmark | collected 2008
CTGGTTTCGCCTGCAGATTCCATAAGGCGTAATATGGAAGCAAGAGTATGGAGATTGCCCGCATAAGCACAGGTAAAGGCAACACTTTCACCATTTTCTGCTGCCATATCCAGGGCATCGTTCCAGTCAGCTCCGCGGAGACGGTAAATATTATGAACACCTACATCATAAAAAGCGGCAAGCTGCTGGATCAGAATGTGCTCCAGAACACTTCCGGTATATACCTGACCGTCTTCGGTGCGCTGTTTATTTCCATATGCGTCATTCCAGAGAGTATCAATTTCTGTGCCGCGCATGGTTTGTGCATCTTTAAAATAAGGAACCTGTTTCTTAAGGATCTCTATATCTCCGGTCTGATTAATATAAAGACTGGTCGTGATTAGCGGCCAGAGTGCATGATCCATCCATACACGTGCGATTCCGTTTCTGTCAGCGATAAAATTGCCGTCACCGTCTCCGATAATAGTAGCATTTGTACCATCAATACGTACGCCGCCATAATTCTTTTCAATCATGGCACCTACATTCTGAGGATTCATCAGCAGAAGAGAAAGACAATCCTGCCACAGATCACGCCATCCGCGTCCACCACGTCCGTAATCATGATGAGGAAGGAAAGAACAGCCAAATAAACGGCGCAGGAATGGCTGGAAACTTACCCATTTCATATAACTGTCAAAGTCAGGATCCTGTGTGTGGAAGTCAACGTTTACCTGTTTTTTCCAGTAAATTCTGGTTTCTTCCAGTGCATTTTTTACTTTATCGGAAGTATTGTATTTTTCAAAAATATTTTCAATTTCTTCTTTACTGTCGGCAATACCTGATAATAAAATAAAGTCTGTTTTTTCACCGGGAGCCAGTGTGAAAGATGAGAAACAGAAAGCACCCATTGCTTCCTTTCCTGCTGCCAGACTGTGTGCGGGAACTCCTTTATATCCTTCATATACTGTGCGTGGATGTGTATAGGTACCACCTTCTCCGATAAAATCTTCTACAGTCGGATAATAGGAAATCGGATTTTCTCCCTTTCCGGAACAGCCATTTACATAATAGATTTTATGATTTGGCTGATGTCCACGCTCGTCAAATGACATGGTGGGGCAGACGTTGATTCCATGTTCTGTTGTCTCGATACGATGGAGCATGGAAGTGACATTTCGATGATCACGAATGTTATCTGCACTTCTTCCGTAAACAGGAATTGCACCATATGCAGTAAATTTCTGTACAGTATCTGTCTGGTTTTCAATTGTCACATACATAATCTCCACATTATCACTTTTGGGGATAAAAGAAGTAACTGTGGAGATGAGCCCAAGTTCTCTGGAAGTCCTTTTCAAAGTCTGCCACATGAATCCGGCGGTTAGTTCACTGTCTTCCTGCCTGTCAGTAAAACGGTCGGCTTCTTGCTGAGCAGAGGAACCTGTTACTGAATAAGGAATGTGTCCTTCTTTTACGATCCAGAAATTTCTGGAAGAACGATTGTTATGAAGATTTTCGGAACTGACCGGTTCCAGCAGGAAGGTATCCTGATCAATTTTGCTGTCACCTCCAAGCACTGGTGTGACGGAACTTTTCAGACCTGCTTCTGATGCAAGAGGAAAATAAAGATAACTGGTATTTTCCGGTCTGTTCACACAAAAGCTTCCATGATTATCAATAAACTTAATATGTTTCAACATTTTTCTCCTTCCATAAATATTGTATGGAAATTATATCGGAAATGAGATCTTTCGGAAATAAGAAACATGAAGTAAGTATCAGAATCATGACATAAAATAACACAATTTCAGAAAAATATATGAGCAGGTAATGAATCAGATTGCGAATATTCATCTGGCTGATCTATAGAAAAATGGTACTTTTTATACAAAAATACTAATAAAAAACAGAAAGATTATGATTTTAGGAAAGATTTCCTTATTAAATGACAAAATCTGTCTGTATATAAAAAGAACACAATGAGGTCATGAATCTGACATTTTGGTGGAAATTATAATATACCCGAAAAGCAGCTTAAGCTATAATCTGATACATCAGGTGAGGCAAGAAACTCACAAAGAGAAAAAAAGAAAAAGGAGGGCTTTTTTAATGAAAAAGAAAGCATTAGCTGTTTTACTTACAGCATCCGTAATTGCAGGTACAATGGGCGGAACCGCTACAATCGTACATGCAGATGAAGAAGGAAAAGTAATCAATATTTATTCCTGGAATGATGAATTCCGTCAGCGTCTGGAAGCAGTATATCCTGAAGTAAAAGAAACATCCAAAGACGGAACAGTAACAACATTAAACGATGGAACAGAAATTCACTGGATCATAAATCCAAATCAGGATGGTGTTTATCAGCAGAAACTTGATGAAGCTCTTATGAATCAGGCTGATGCATCAGCAGATGATAAGGTAGATATCTTCTTATCAGAAACAGATTATGTATACAAATATACAGATGCAGCAGCGGATGTGGCAATGCCTCTGACAGATCTTGGAATTGATCCTGACAAAGATCTTGCAGATCAGTATGACTTTACAAAAACAACTGCATCTGATGCAGATGGAGTACAGAGAGGATCTACATGGCAGTGCTGCCCTGGACTTCTTGTATATCGTCGTGATATTGCCAAAGATGTGTTCGGAACCGACGATCCTGAAGAAGTAGGCAAGAAAATGAAAGACTGGGATACAGCAAAAGCTACAGCTGAAGAACTGAAAGCAAAAGGATATTACACATTTGCTTCTTATGCTGATACATTCAGACTGTATGGAAACAGCATTTCCCAGCCATGGGTAGAAGACGGTGCAACAACTGTTAACGTAGACCAGCAGGTAATGAACTGGATCAAAGATTCCAAAGAATGGCTGGATGCAGGATACCTGAACAAAACTGTAAAAGGTCAGTGGAATGATGACTGGAACAAAGCTATGGGATCTGAATCCAAAGTATTTGCATTCCTCTTCCCGGCATGGGGAATTGACTTTACATTGAAACCAAACTGGGATGGAGAAGACGGAGAATGGGCTGTTACAAATCCACCACAGGAATACAATTGGGGCGGTTCTTACATCCATGCAGCAACAGGAACAGATAATCCGGAACATGCAAAAGATATCATTCTTGCACTGACAGGAAATAAGGACAATTTATTAAAGATTTCCAAAGATTATTCTGACTTTACAAATACAAAGAGTGGTATGCAGGAAGTTGCAAAAGATGATACTTTCGCATCTGACTTCCTTGGCGGACAGAATCCATTTACATATTTCTCACCGGTTGCAGAGAACATCAAGATCGCACCACTTTCTGCTTATGACCAGGGCTGCGTAGAACTGATCCAGAACGCTTTCAGCGATTACTTCCAGGGTCAGGTAGACTATGACAAAGCAAAATCAAACTTTGAAACAGCAATCAAAGAACGTTATCCGGAAATCCAGGAAGTTAACTGGGCTGAATAATAAACGCTTTTGAATTGACAGTTAAAAAGTTTCAGGTGTAAATAACCTGTACAGATGCATTTGTATTTGCCAGACACGCATGAAAGAGATGTGTGTCTGGCACTAATATGTAAAGGAAGGAATGCTGAACTATGAAAAAAAAGAAAAGCATCAGCTATGCAAAATGGGGATACATCTTTATCCTTCCATTTTTTATAACTTTTTTAATCTTTTCTTTGATTCCGCTGGTAGATACTGTACGTTATAGTTTCTATGAATATTATCGTTCAGGAATTAAAGAAATCGGACCGAATTTTATTGGAATTGCAAACTATCTGAGTCTGTTGAAGTCAGATATGCTCAAATACAGTACTAATACGCTGATTCTGTGGGTAATCGGATTTGTACCGCAGATCGTGATCGCACTGGTTCTGGCATGCTGGTTTACAGATGCGCGTCTGAAGATCCATGGACAGCAGTTTTTCAAGGTTGTTATTTATCTTCCTAACCTGATCATGGCTTCTGCATTTGCATTATTGTTCTTTACCATGTTCTCTACCAACGGACCGATTAACTCTATTCTGATGTCTCTGGGATGGGTTAAAAAACCGATAGATTTCCTGGGTTCTGTAATCGGAACCAGATCTCTGGTCGGATTTATGAACTTCCTGATGTGGTTTGGTAATACAACAATTATGCTGATGGCTGCTGTTATGGGTATCAGTATGGATATTTTTGAAGCATCTGAACTGGATGGCTGTAACAGTATCAAGAGATTTTTCTATATCACACTGCCGCTGATCCGTCCGATCCTTGCTTATACACTGATCACATCTATCATCGGTGGTCTTCAGATGTTCGATGTTCCTCAGATTCTTACAAATGGACAGGGAAATCCAGACCGTACATCTATGACTCTGATCATGTTCCTGAACAGCCACTTAAAGAGCAAGAACTATGGTATGGCAGGTGCACTGTCCGTATATCTGTTTATTGTCAGCGGTATTTTATGTATGATCGTATATAAGATGACAAATGACACAGACCCGGATGGTTCCAAGAAAGCTGCAAAGAAAAAAGCAAAAGAAGAAAGAAGGAGGAGATAAACTATGAAATCAAATACATCAGGTCGTGTGCGCAGTATTTTTGTTCATCTTGTGCTGATCTTTTTATCCTTCCTGTGTCTGTTTTTCTTTTACATTCTGATTGTAAATGCAACACGTTCCCATGCGGATCTGCAGAAAGGATTTTCAGCACTTCCCGGAAAATATTTTCTTGAGAATCTGAAGAATGTGGCAAATGACGGAAGTTTCCCGATGTTCCGCGGTATTCTTAACAGTGTTGTTGTATCTTCCTGCAGTGCTGCACTTTGTACATATTTTTCTTCTTTGACAGCTTATGGTCTATATGCTTATGATTTTAAAATGAAGAAAGCAGCTTTTACCTTTATTATGGCAATTCTTGTTATGCCTACACAGGTAACAGCAATGGGATTTTTACGACTGATCACAAAGATGGGAATGTATGACTCTTTACTTCCGCTGATCATTCCATCCATTGCATCTCCGGCAGTCTTTTACTTTATGTACAGTTACCTTCAGTCTTCCCTTCCTTTATCCCTTGTGGAAGCGGCAAGAATTGATGGCTCCGGAGAATTCAGAACCTTTAACAGTATTGTACTTCCGATCATGAAACCGGCAGTAGCAGTACAGGCAATCTTTACTTTCGTAGGATCCTGGAACAATTACTTCGTTCCTGCCCTGATCATTCAGTCAAAGAGCAAAATGACAGTGCCGATCCTGATTGCAACTCTGCGTGGTGCTGATTATATGAACTTTGATATGGGTAAAATTTACATGATGATCACTGTTGCGATCGTGCCAATCATTATTGTATATCTGCTTTTATCCAAATACATTATTGCAGGTGTAACACTTGGTGGTGTAAAAGAATAATGAGAATTAAGAACCCCCATAGAGAGAATGCTATGGAGGTTCTTTTCATGAGAATTATAATATTAAAAACAGGAGTATAATTATATGAAGAAATGGATTTACAGTGGAACTAGAGAAGAACAGCCGTCAGAGAGAGAACTGATGCATGGAAAGCTTGCCAGAAAAGCGGCGTCAGAAGGCATTGTTCTGCTGAAAAATGAAGGAATCCTTCCATTAAAGAAAGATACAGCTGCTGCACTTCTTGGGTATGGAGCAGAGAAAACCGTAAAGGGTGGAATTGGTTCTGGAGATGTTAACAACAGAAAGAATATTTCTATTTATCAGGGACTGAAAGAAGCAGGAGTAAAAATTGTAAGCGAAGACTGGATCAGCGATTATCACAATCGCTATGAGCAGGCGAGAGAGGCGTGGAAAGAAAAAGTTCTGGAAGAAGCTAAGAAAGTAGATAATCCTTTTGATGCCTATGCAGAGAATCCTTTTGCAATGCCGCTGGGACGTAAGGTGGTAGAGGAAGATATCTGTGAAGCAGATGTGGTGATTTATGTGATCAGTCGTATTTCAGGAGAAGGAAAAGACCGCCGCAAAGTAAAGGGAGATTACTATTTAAGCGAGAGAGAAGAGGAAGATTTACGTTATCTTGCAGAAATGAACAAACCTGTGATCCTTATTCTTAATGCAGGTGGTCCTGTGGAGCTGACAGATATTCTGGAACAGACAGACAATATAAAAGGAATCTTAAATATTTCTCAGCTTGGTCAGGAAGGGGGAGATGCCCTGGCTGATGTACTTCTGGGAAAAGAAGTGCCGGGCGGTAAACTGACAACAACCTGGGCAAGGCGATACGAGGATTATCCGGCTTCAGAAGAGTATGGGTATCTGAATGGCAATCTGGAAAAGGAAAAATACAAAGAAGGTATTTATGTAGGTTACAGATATTTTGACAGCTTTGACAAAAAGGTGATGTTTCCGTTTGGGTTTGGTCTTTCTTATACTATGTTTGAGATGAAGTGTTGTAGCATAAATATGGAAGAAAGTAAGATCAGAGCAGAGGTTCAGGTTACAAATACAGGAAATGAATATGCTGGTAAAGAAGTGGTACAGATTTATGTTACGCTTCCGCAGACAGAACTGGAAAAAGAGTATAAGAGACTGGCAGGTTTTGCAAAAACCAGACTTCTGAAGCCGGGAGAAACACAAACACTTACTGTTGAGATTCCACAGAAACAACTGGCTTCTTTCAATGAGGAAACACATACATGGATAGTGGAAAAAGGCAAATATGGCATTCTGGTCGGAAACAGTTCAGACAAACTGAAACTGGAAGCAGTTCTGGTAGTTTCAGATGATACAGTACTGGAACAGATGGATAAAATCTGTCCGCTTCAGGAAGAACTGGAACAGATTTATCTGACAAAAGAATTGAAAGAAAAATCTGTGCAGAGACAGGAAAAACTGATAACAGCGCAGGTTCCGGAATATTATTTTAAACCTGCGATGATACCGGCAAAATCGGAAAATGCCGGAAAAAATCAGGAAAATCTGACAGAGGAAGAAAAAAGATTTGTTTCTGTTCTGGAAGACAGAACTACAGAAGAGCTGATTCCTCTGCTTTATGGAAAGATTTCAGAGAATATCAGTACTCTTGGTGCAGCAGGGATTCGAGTACCGGGATCAGCAGGTGAAACCTGCGGTACTTTGGAAGAGGATGGAATCCCGTCTCTTGTTATGGCGGACGGTCCGGCAGGTATCCGCCTCAGACAGTGGTATGAAGTAGATAAAGAGACAGACAGCATCTATGAAATGGGAGTTCTTGGTTCACTGGAAAATGGAATTCTGGAACCTGGTGTGCATCATGAGAATGCAGACACTTATTATCAGTACTGTACTGCTTTTCCGGTAGGAACAGCACTGGCACAGACCTGGGATACAGATCTCATGACAGAGTTTGGAAAAGCAATCGCAGAAGAAATGGAAGAATTTCATGTAAATCTGTGGCTTGCACCGGGTATGAATATTCACAGAAACCCATTATGTGGAAGAAATTATGAATATTATTCAGAAGATCCATATCTGTCAGGGATGCTGGCAGCAGCAGTGATCCGGGGTGTTCAGAGCAAGTCAGGATGTGGCGTAACAATCAAGCATTTTGCATGTAATAATCAGGAAGATAACCGCATGGGTGTTGACTCCTGCGTATCCGAACGTGCGCTCAGAGAAATCTATCTCCGCGGATTTGAAATTGCAGTAAAAGAAGGAAATCCTGTTTCTATTATGACTTCCTATAATCTTATCAACGGTATTCATGCGGCGAACAGCAAAGATCTGTGCATGACAGTTGCCAGAAAAGAATGGGGATTTGACGGAGCAATTATGTCAGACTGGAACACAACAGTTCCGGAAGATGGAAGCGTTCCATGGAAATGTGTGGCAGCAGGCAATGACATTATCATGCCTGGAAATCCGGATGATGATAAGAATATTCGCCAGGCATATAAAGAAGGTAAACTTACAGAAGAAGAAATCCGAAATTGTGCCGGACATCTGGTATCTATGATCCGTAGATTAGAGCGTACAGATTGTTGAAATGATTTTTCAAACATGCTCTAAATGAAAACAGATAGAATTCTGGCATATGCTGAAAATACAGTAATGAGAGGACAATATTAATTATTAAAATCAATCGGAAGACCATCAGAGGCCTTCCGATTGATTTAGTGCTCATAATAACTGGATTTTTTATTTGCATCAGCAGATTTTCAGCAGATTTTCAAAGGAGAAAATCTCTTTTTCAGACATTAATTCTTCAAATCTGTTCAGGTTAAGATCTGAGTGTTCCAGTTCTCTTGAAAACTGATAACAGATACGGATCTGGTCATCCAGCTTAAACTGCCGGTTGTTTTTCAGATAGGTTCCCACATTTAATTCATGGATGAACAGGGTGCACACAACTGCCATTTTCACCTTGGCGAAGATCTCATCATCATAAACTGCACCGCAGAAATAGGTATAGATCCAGTAAACAAGAAGCTGTTCCTCCTGAATCTGCCAGTCCGGATAAGAGAAATCAAATTCACTTTTCTGCCAGGAATAAAGATTTCCGGAGTCAGACTGCGGATCTGTATTTCCATTATACAGTGGAGTCAGACAATTCTTTAAGTATTCCTGCCATCCCGGGCGCAGAACCTCCATTTCCGGGACAACAGTTTTCCACATTTTTTTAAATAATTGTTCTGGTGTATTTGCGCAGGCAGATGCAGCAGAACTGTTTTCTATGTTATCTGCATTTATACGAGAGTAAATTTTGTTGCAAAATCTATCTCCGTATCCGGAATCTTCATGTCGTTTTCGCATTTCTTCCCATTTAAAGAGTTCATTTTTATTTACACATAACTGGAAATCATGTGCAGCAGCCAGAAGTTTCCACAGACGTTTCTGCATGGGTACAGCTCTGTCCTGGATGATATCTATAAGCATATCACGGGTGTCCATAAGTGCAGTGAACAGGAAATAATCAAAGTCATCATAGACTTCTTCTTTTGTCTTTTTTTCTTTTGTGATAAAGTGTACCTTTTCTTTTTGGGAAAGTAAAATCCTTGCTGCCTCCGGACAGGAGAGCGACAGGGAAATCTCACGCAGACCTTCAAATTCTTCAATATGTCTAGGATAATTTCTGCAGGTTCTGCAGAACATTTCCGGTCCTGCTTCTGTGTAGATATCACACAGGTTCTCTTCGTTGAGAAAAGCACAGCGTCTGTTATACTGGCGGAAAACATGTTCTTTCCAGTCAATATCATTGTGCAGGCGATTGCGGAATGGACCTTTAAAGTGCTGGTACTTCTTCAGTGTCTGATCGTCAATCACGATCTGCCATCCTGCGCAGCAGGTATCCGGACAGGCTCCTGCAATGCAGGAAAATTCTTTATAGTAGTTTGGAAATGTGTATTGCATGATATTAAATAGGATCCTTTCTTTTTTTCTTAAGTTTACGGTAAGTTCCTGCAGTCATGCCACAGGATTTGCGAAAGCTCTGGGAGAGATAACTCTGAGAGGAGAATCCTGTGAGATGCGCAATATCTGAAATCCCGTAATCAGTATTTTCCAGAAGCTCCTTGCACACTTCGATGCGTTTTCGGTTCAGATAATTGATAGGAGAAATCCCATAATATTTTGTAAATTCATGACTCAGATAATACTTATTAAGATGACTGAGTTCTGAGAGGTGATCCAGAGTAATATTTTCCCCGTAATTGGAGTCAAGATAACGCTTAATATGAGCGCACTCTTTACTTGGATGCTGGGCGGTGATCAGTTCAAATGGTGAATCCGTAATGCGCCGAAGCTGCAGAATCAGAATATCCAGCATATGACTGCAGATGGTTTCATATCCTTCAGACTGTCTGTCCAGCTCCTGAAACAGAGAATTAAAGTAAAATAACAAATCTGTTTTCTTTTCACGACAGTTAAAAATGCGATACTCTTTATGACCGTTAAAGGAAAAACATAGTCCGTCCACACCTACTGTAAAATAACTCAGAGGAGGACTCCCTTTGGAGATTTCAGTGTGATTGATATGTGGATTAATGATGACCAAATCGTCCTTTGAGATTGGGAAAATCTGATCCTCGATCAGAAAATCTCCCTGACCGTCACGTACATAGAACAATTCTGTAAAGGCATGAGAGTGAGGAATACTGGGCCAGTCACCCTCGTAGCGGGAAGAAGAGGTATTTAAAAGCGTAATATTCTGAGCTGTTGGGTGTTCGGGGCTGAAACGAAATGATTGTGAGCTCATGGCAGATTCTCCTTTCTTCTGTTTACGGCAGATGAGTATATTTGTAGCAATTTTGTTGGCGGATTCTGAATGATAGTATTTTATATCGCAAAAGATATAACTGAGATTCTTCAGGATAATTAGAATAAGTGCATAAAAAATGATAAAAATAAAATCAACATCAGTTATTAAGGTAAAAAATAGAAGGCTTTTCAGATAGCTGATAACATATTTTCTATAATACCATAATTTTTTTGTAAGAGCAAGATTTCTAAAAAACAAAGCAAAAAGTGAATTGAAAAAAATTTTGAAAGAAAGTATTTTATAAACAGATAGACTGAAAATAATGTGATTACAGAAGCGAACGGACAGTAATTATCCGCTTGTCAGCAAAATGAAGGAGGTAACAGAAAATGGGAAAAGGTCGTGTAACCATACCAACTGACCTGGATGTAGTTCCACAGACACTGGAAATGATAGAAGAGTGGGGCGCTGATGCTATACGTGACTGTGACGGAACAGAATTTCCGCAGAAATTAAAAGACACAGGTGCCAAAATTTATGCAACCTACTATACAACTCGTAAGGACAATGCGTGGGCGAAAGCACATCCGGAAGAAATCCAGCAGATGTATATTATGACATCTTTCCACACAGCGGTTGCAGATACACTGGAGATTCATCTGATGGATCACCTCTATCCGAATATGCTTGCAGTCAACACAAGAGATGATATCCGCAGATGGTGGGAAGTAATGGATCGTACCACAGGAGAGCCGGTACTGACAGATCAGTGGTCATATGAAGAAGAGACAGGAAATGTAGTGATCTTATCTGCGAAACGCTTCCATGAATATACTGTAAGTTTCCTGGCATATATTATGTGGGATCCTGTACATATGTACAATGCAGTAGTAAATGACTGGAAAGACGTAGAACCGCAGATTACATTTGATGTGCGCCAGCCAAAAACAAAAGCTCATTCCCTGGAACGTCTGCGCAGATTCCTGGATACTCATGAGTATGTGGATGTTGTGCGCTTCACTACATTTTTCCATCAGTTTACTCTTATATTTGATGAACTTGCAAGAGAGAAATATGTAGACTGGTTTGGTTATTCCGCTTCAGTCAGCCCATATATTCTGGAGCAGTTTGAGAAAGAAGTGGGCTATCCTTTCAGACCGGAATATATCATTGATCAGGGATACATGAACAATACCTATCGGATTCCCTCAAAAGAATTCAAAGATTTCCAGGCATTTCAGAGACGCGAAGTTGCGAAGCTTGCCAAAGAGATGGTAGATATCGTACATGAATACGGAAAAGAGGCCATGATGTTCATGGGAGATCACTGGATTGGTATGGAACCGTTTATGGACGAATTTGCATCTATCGGACTGGATGCTGTAGTTGGAAGTGTTGGAAATGGTGCGACCCTGCGTCTGTTCAGCGATATTAAGAATGTAAAATATACAGAAGGAAGATTTTTGCCATACTTTTTCCCGGATACGTTCCATGAAGGCGGCAATCCTGTAAAGGAGGCAAAAGTGAACTGGGTAACAGCAAGAAGAGCAATCCTTCGAAGCCCGATCCAGAGAATAGGCTACGGCGGATATCTGAAACTTGCCCTGGAATTCCCGGATTTTGTACAGTATATCAAAGAAGTCTGCGAAGAGTTCCGCACTTTATATGATAACATTCAGGGAACGACTCCTTATTGCGTAAAACGGGTAGCAGTCCTGAATTGTTGGGGAAAGATGCGCTCATGGGGTAACCATATGGTACATCACGCCATCTATTACAAGCAGAATTATTCTTATTTCGGAATTATCGAAGCATTAAGCGGCGCACCGTTTGATGTATCATTTATCAGCTTTGATGATATCAAAGCAGACAAAGATCTTCTGAAGAAGTTTGACGTAGTGATCAATGTAGGAGATGCGGACACTGCACAGTCAGGCGGCGAG
>ULLX01030367.1_pt1 | contig 11834 bp, 9 predicted proteins | sample 1951501 | NCBI WGS metagenome assembly ULLX01 (sample SAMEA4835535, study PRJEB28245) | human gut metagenome | biome: gut microbiome; material: fecal sample | place: Denmark | collected 2008
AGAAATGCTGTGCTGTCAAAAGCACCCCAGGCGCTTTTAAGGGAAATAAAGCAAGGGATTTAAGGAAAAATCAGGAGGAAAGTTATGAGAAAAAGAATGATGTATTTTCTGTTAGTTATTAGTGTATTGAGCCAATGTTTTACCGGCGTTAGTTTTGCAAAAACAAAAACCAAAAATCCGGTTGAGACATGGTTTGCCGATGGAGAGCACCTCTCGGTTGCGCGCAGAAGGTATGGACTTATTGCGAAAAATGTAGATGAAGTAAGTCTCAATTCCGATTCGGATTTTTTTGAAGTTTATATACGGCAAAATAATAAGTTTAAAGAGGTTCAGTTAACGGAGAAAAAAGGAAAGCAGTATAAGATGGGGACCGTGGCGGTAAACGCGAAAGCCAGTTATCCGACGGAAGATGGAGACATAACGGTAGATGCTCAAAACCGGGTTTTGTTTACCGGTTTTACGACGTGTGATTACTGGGCAAAACATACCTCCAAAAAGCAGTGTGAAAAGGCTGGACGGTGGGCACATCCCTACATCGATAAAGTGATGGAAACCGATGTTGCAAATACCTGGTCAGGCAATGATATGTTTGCTTATTGCAAGAATAACGATAACAGTCTCTATATTACAGGACCGATTATCGCATCATTGACCGGACATACGGATGATGAATATTGCTATAAATACGACACGGTTAAGACGTATTTTGAAGGAAGTGCGGACCAGATCAAACAGGTGGTATGCTATGCAACTTGGGGAGGAAGAAGCAGTATTTTTCTTTTGATGAACGACGGAAGTGTGTGGGGAATTGGCGCAAATGAACATAAATTAATTTCGAATTCCAAGAAGAAAAATTACCGTTCATTTGTAAAAATAATAGATGGTGGAGTGACTCAGATCGCTGCCAGCAGAGAGCAGATCGCCGTCGTGAAAGAAGATAATACGCTGTGGATATGGGGACGTGATATGAAAAAGTCTAAGCGTAAATATAGCGCCACGCTGAAAAAAATAGCGGACAATGTGAGTGAGGTGGCAGTGTCCACATATCAAATATATGACACATATCCAATTGTAGTATATCTTAAAAAAGATGGTTCTGCCTATGGGATGGGGTATAATTATACCGATAAGAATGAGGGATTTGCGGTATTTACGGATAAATATAAAAAGGGATGGAACAGAAAACCGGTACTGCTTATGAAAAATGTAAAACACGTTTACGCAGCGACCAATGCGACCCTTATGTTGACAAATAAGAAGGAATTGTATTGGACCGGGAGTCAGGGATGGTACGGAGGGTGTGAAGGCGCAAAATATTAAACAAAGGAGAACGAATATGCTATACATTATGCGTCATGGGAAGACGGATTGGAATGCAAAGCACAAATTGCAGGGACATGCGGATATTCCGCTCAATGAGGAAGGCAGACAGATGGCGGAGAAAGCCAGAGAAGAGTACGATGGACCTGTATTTGATGTCTGTTACTGCTCGCCGCTTGTACGTGCAAAAGAGACAGCGGAGATTTTTTTGAAGGGAACGCACACGCCGATTATAGCGGATCCGCGGTTGATTGAGATGAGTTTCGGTGTGTATGAAGGAATTGAAAATAGTTTTCAGATCCCGGACTGCCCGATCAATGAGCTGTTTTATGATCCGGAACATTATGAACCGGTGAAAGACGGCGAAAGTCTGCAAGAGTTGTTTGCAAGGACAGGTGAATTTCTGGAAGAAGTGATCGAGCCCTTGATGAAGGAAGAAAAAAATGTGCTGATCGTAGGCCATGGCGCGATGAATGCAAGCATTATCGGACGGATTCGAAAGACACCATTGAAGAATTTTTGGAATGATCTTGGAAAAAATTGTGAATTAAGACGATTGTTATAAGAAGAAAATACAGGAAGAAAGAGAGGCAGTTATGACAATAACAGAAGGCATCGAACAGAGAAGAAGTATACGTAAATATACCGAGCAAGAGGTGGAAAGAGAGAAGATTGAAGAGGTGCTGCGGGCGGCGCTCCTTGCGCCATCCGGAAAAAACAGGCAGCCATGGAAATATCTTGTGTATCAGAGCGAAGAAAAGGAAAAATTATTAGATGAGATGGAAAAGGGACTGAACCGCGAAAAACACGGAGAAGCCTTATTGCCGGAGTCGCGTCACGGACTTCCGAGTGCGTTTCATACATTGCGTATCATGCGGCAGGCGCCGGTTCTTATCGTTGTGTTAAATACCAATGCCAAATCGCCGTTTGAGGAGATCAAGACGGACAAGCGGTTGTCTGAGATCTGCGATTCACTGTCAATCGGGGCGTCGATTCAAAATATGCTGCTGCGTGCCACGGAACTGGGATTGGGATCGTTATGGATTGGAAATACTTGTTTTGCTTATACGGAAATCGTGGAATATCTGAAGACGGAAGATCAGCTGGCCGGGGCGGTATCACTTGGCTATGCGGCGGAAAGTCCGGCAACAAGGCCACGGAAGGATTGGGAAGAAGTGGTAGAATTTCGAATGTGAAGGAGTGGGTGTCCTAAATAATTGCGACATAAAAAAGAAGCAAGGAACTCAGAGGAGTTTACCTTGCTTCTTTTAATTTCGGATTAGTAACCTACTTTGACACCTTTTTTCGTCATGTAGCCGCTGATTCTCTTTGCTTTATAATCTGCTTTTTTGCGGGAATCCGGTACGGCAGGGTCGGTAGGGTCATAGTTTACATTGGATGTGATCGTCGGTGCTTTGCCGAGAGGACCCGGTTTTTTGGAATTACCCTTGTTTACTTTGACGGTATTTCCTGTGGATGTGTAATCGTAAATCCACTTAGCATCGGCAACGGTCATTCGGATACATCCTGCGGAAGCCGGGGAACCCAGGCGGTTGTAAGTACTTGCAGGGAGTGCATAGTGTGACTGTGTGCCGACTGCGATTGAATGGAAATATACATTTCCTACAAAATGGGTAGCCCAGCGAGCGTAAACCGTACTTCCGTCAGGCTCGTGCATCGGTTTCAATGTGTATTTTACGGACTGTCCGTTGGTACAGATGGTGTAAGTTCCCAATGGGGTGTAGGAAGAATGCTCATGCAGTCCGCCTGTTCCGGCATTTGTCCAAGTATCTGCTCCGACGGAAACCGAACATGTCTTAACCGGAATGTCATATTTTCCGGTTTTGTCATTGTAATAATAGATCGTTACGGCGCTGGCTGCGCGGTTAATCTCAATATAAAATTTGTTTGTATTGCTTGAGCTGCTCTTTTCCAATTTCAGGATTTTTGTCAAGTCCGTTTGTTTTACGTTATTTACATAGTAGAACTTGTATTTTTTGCCGTTATACTTTTCGTAGAACCAGCCGTTTTTACCAAGGTCTTTTTTGCGAAGACGATAGGTCTCTTCGTTCAGATATACTTTTTTACCCCAGGCAGTGTATGCGTAAACGACCAATTTGAATTTTCCTTTATCTTCGTTTGCAACCTTAATGGAAATATTTTTCTTGCCTGCTTTTGGCTTCATTTCGTAAACACCCTGCTTTTTGGCTTTGGAACCGTTCATTTTATAAAGGACAAATTGCAGTTTTTTGATATTTCCCGGAACGTATACATTTTTCAAAGAATACGTACATTTGGCATTGCTCTTTTTGGTGACGGAAAGGGTACCGTTCTGCACCATAATGTCAGCAACAGCCGGTGCATTGAGAAGAACAGCTTTTCCTTTTACATCCGTGATCGTCGCTTTGATCGTATAATTGTCAAATTTGTATTTCAGTTTTTTCAGTGAAACTTCGGCATAATAAACTTTTCCGGATTTTTTCGATGTGGCGGTAACAGCAGCCACTTTCTTTCCCTGGCTGTCGTAAACGCGGTATTTTACCTTGCTTACGCCATATACATTTTTAAGGCCCGTAAGGGTAATGCCGAATTTCTGTTTTTTCTCAAGGGCAGCAGTTTTTGTCACTTCGAAAGAAGTCCAGGTTGGCTCGACGCTGTAAGTCGTCTTTGCCAGTGTCGTCGTTGTGCCGTTGGCTGCTTCGAAAACAAGTTTTGCATTCCAGTTTCCATATGTATTTGCCGTAGCTGCAAGGGATGCTGTTGCTGTCATGCCACCTTCGGTATAAGCTGTTTTTGCCAAAATGACAGAAGCCGCCGATTCGTCGCTTCCTTCCGGCCATGCAGCTACATAGATGGATTTGTTTGCGCCCGGGATCAAAACCGAATCTGCCGCATCGGTATTGCTGATGGTCACGGTGCGGGAAAGGGCACTCGATGTTCCGTCTATTTTAACGGCAAAATGCGTGTCATGAATGGAATAATCCAGTTCCCCGAGAGCAACTGTCTGATCTCCGATTTTTGCCTTTGCGGTAAAAACGGAATATTCATTGTTCAATGCTTCCAGTGAGATCTCTCCGGTGTATGTTCCGTTGACACAATTTGTCTGTGTCAGAGAAATCTCTTTTTTCAGAACTTCTTTGCTGTCGCTCTTTCGTTCCACGATCAGGGAGAACGATGAAGTTTTGTCCGGCTCAAGTCCTTTTAAGGTGTAAGTGCTTTTTCCGGCCGCACGGTCAACGGAAATCGTTGATGTGACTTCGGCAGCCTGTACAACTGCGGGCGAAAGCACAAACATACAAAAGAACAAGGCGCATATTGTAAAAATGTGCTTGCATACATTTGCTTTTGTTTTCATTTTCAACCTCCATATAAATGTTTTGTTTTGCGGATTTGTATAAGTCGTCCGCTTTCCTATTTTCCCATGTTTTTCTTGTTTTGTCAATGAAAATGCAGAACTTGAAAAAATATAAAAATTATTTCAAAAAAATACTTGCATTGTAAAGAAAAGTATGGTAGTATATTTGATGTCGGTTCGCAGAAGCGTGAGACCGAATTTGGCTCCTTGGTCAAGCGGTTAAGACATCGCCCTTTCACGGCGGTAACACGGGTTCGATTCCCGTAGGAGTCACTATTGTGGTAAGTATTCTTACTACATGGAGCATTATATCGAAAAAATGTTGCATAAATGTGACAGCAATGATATAATATAATATATATGGCGACATAGCCAAGTGGTAAGGCATGGGTCTGCAACACCCTGATCACCAGTTCAAATCTGGTTGTCGCCTTGAATGAACCGAGTAACTTAGGTTACTCGGTATTTTTTTTGTAATTGCTTTCTGTATGGATTCATTTTGCACAGCGGTATCTGCATAATGTATTTCAAGTTCAAAATTTTTGATAATATCCAATCCGTTATAATAGGAAAAGTGTGTGTAATCGGCATCAGGCGAAAGATGAAATTCCTTCAGTCGTTTATAAAGTTTGTCAGGTAAACCGCCTGTAAAATAGATGATATTGCAGGCACTGCATTTTTCGAAAGCAGTCTCAGGAGAATCATTGAAATAATTGAGTCATGATCGCTTCAAAATTGCTTTAAAATCACTTCAAAATCACGTCAAAAACTATTGACAAAATTGAATTGATTTAATATAATGATAAAAATAAAACACAGGGGATGGTAAAATGGAATTTCATGAAAGTGAATTCGTAGAATTAAAAGAAATTGTGGTGGAGGATGTTAAGAAGGAAATTATTGCGTTTGCTAATTGTGATGGAGGAAAGTTATATATAGGGATTCAGGATGATGGACAAATAATTGGGGTTGAAGATGCGGATGCTGTCGCATTACAAATCAGCAATATGGTCAGAGATGCTATTAAACCGGATTTGACGATGTTTCTTCATTATGAAACGCTTAAAGAAAATGGGGAAGAGGTTGTTTGCGTGAATGTGCAGCGAGGAACAGAGCGGCCGTATTATATAGCTAAAAAAGGGATGCGTCCGGAAGGTGTGTATGTTCGCCAAGGGTATTCTTCCGTTCCAGCTACGGATACGGCGATTCGGCGGATGATAAAAGAGACAGATGGGGATCATTTTGAAGATATGCGTAGTTTGAATCAGGATCTTACTTTTGAAGCGGCGAAAAGGGAATTTTCGAGTCGACAAATGGAATTTGGTGTGCAGCAGATGCGGACTTTGAAATTGATGGACAAAGAGGGGATTTATAGTAATCTGGCTCTGCTTTTATCAGATCAATGCGTTCATACAATTAAAGTGGCTGTTTTTCAAGGGACAGATCAAAATGTTTTTAAAGATCGACGAGAATTTACCGGGTCGATTTTGCAGCAAATGAATGAAGTGTATGATTATATTGACATTCATAATCAGACGCATGCTACAATAGAAAAGTTATTGCGGGTTGAGATTAGAGATTATCCGGAAATTGCAGTCAGAGAAGCATTGCTGAATCTTATTGTTCATAGAGAATATTCATTTCATGCCAGTGGATTGATCAGTATATTTGACAATAGATTAGAATTTGTTTCTGTTGGTGGGCTTGTGCCGGGGGTTGAGCTGGAAGATGTTATGGTGGGGATTTCAGTATGTAGAAATGAAGAACTGGCAGATGTGTTTTATCGTTTACATTTGATTGAGGCATATGGCACAGGATTGACTAAGATTATGAATGCCTATAAAAATACAGATAAAAAACCTGTAATTGAAACGACAAGGAATACGTTTAAGATTATTTTACCAAATATAAATACAGGGTATGAAAAGAAAGAAAATGAAGAGATAGAGATAGAAGAGATAAGAATCCTCAACGGAACAGAACGGCGAGTGCTGGAATATGCAAAAAGGTATCAGGCAATTACCAAAAAAGATGTAGCGAATCTACTTGGAGTAAGCGAATCTACTGCGTTGCGGAAAATCAAGAAATTGGTAAAGGATAAACTTCTTACGCAGTGTGGAAAAGCAAGAAGTACCTATTATACGCTTACCAAGTAGGTGCCGCTACTCCCGTTCCCGTTTCGGGAAAAGCAGCAGTACAAGCAGTCCAACCCCCACGACGAGGATAATGGTTTTGTATTGATTGAAATAATGGAAAAAGGTGTCGCGGTATTGGTATCCATAATACCCCAGGGTAATGAGGACACTATTCCAGAGTGTAATTCCGATTGCGGAAAAGATGGCATAAGTAGGAAAAGACTGCTTGGAAGAACCGGCGACAAAAGCGATGTATGTGCGGCAAAGAGGGATTACGCGCGCGAGGCAGACGGCTATTTTTCCGTGGTCGCCAAAAGTGCGGTAGGAAGAAAGGATGGGCTTTTCGGTGGAAGGAAAACGACGCATTAATCGGTCAAGAAGCGGGGAACCGCCGAAGCGTCCAATCAGATAGGTCAAGGTGGTTCCGGCAAGTCCGGCGATGCTGCTATATATAATAAGAAGAAACAGCGGCGTACCGTGTCCTGCGCCAAAGGCTCCGGCAAAGGGCAGGACAAGTTCGCTGGAAATAGGAAAACAGGCGTATTCCAGCGCAATGAGTACAATAATAGCCGGTGTTCCGTAGTTTTGTATCCAAAGAAGAATCTGATCCATAAAATCACCTTAGTAAGGGTATTGGTTCATTATATGGGGGAGACGCAGTTAATAGACTTTTTATTTGCGTAAAAAGAAAAGATGGGGTATACTGAAAGCGCAAGACCAGTGGAAAGAAAGGCGGCGGAAAGAATGCAGACATTACAATCAAGAGTGACATTGAATAATGGAGTAGAGATGCCAATTTTTGGACTTGGCGTGTATAAGTCCGAGGGGGATACGGTTCCGGCAGTGCAGGCGGCGATAAAAAACGGATATCGTCTGATTGACACAGCGGCGTTTTATTTTAATGAAAAAGAAGTAGGAGAAGCCGTTCGGAAATGTGGAGTACCAAGGGGAGAATTGTTTATTACGACAAAATTGTGGAATGATAAGCAGCGGGAAGGAAGACAGAGGGAAGCATTTGAGGCGAGTTTAAAAGAATTGGGGCTGGAGTATGTGGATCTTTATCTGATTCATTGGCCGGTGCCTGAAAAAATCCATGAAACATGGAAAATATTGGAAGGACTATATGAAGAAGGACTTGTAAAGGCAATAGGAGTCAGTAATTTTTTGGAACATCATTTGGAAAAACTCAGTGTGAAAGCCAACATTGCGCCGGCGGTGGATCAGTTTGAGTGCAATCCGTATCTGACACGTCAGAGCCTGCGGCAGTATTGCAGGAAGCACGATATTGTGCCGGAGGCATGGAGTCCACTGGGACGGGGTGCCTGCTTTGAAGATCCGGTTCTTTTGGAAATTGCAAAGCGTCATGGAAAAAGTGTGGCACAGGTTATCCTGCGTTATGATGTGCAAAATGGCATCATTACAATTCCAAAATCAACAAAAGAAGAGCGAATCATACAGAATGCACAGGTATTTGATTTTGCGCTGACGGAAGAAGAAATTGCAGCAATGGACGGATTGAACCGCGATGAAATGCACGGTGATCCGGATTATGTGAATTTTTGACAGAAGAGAGGACGGCGCGTATTGACGAAAGTGCAGGAAATTGATATAATAAAAGATACGTGATGTCAGGGCGGAGAGGTGTATTGGAGGAAAGTATGAAAAACAAGGCGAGAAGTTTGGTAAGGATAGGCCTTTTAATGCTTTTTCTGGCACTGCTCATACCGGGAGCGGCACAGGCAAAGAAAACGGCGAAAAAGAAAACCGATTCTTATGTTATTAAAATCAATAAGCTGCAAAATACCGTCACCGTTTATAAAAAGAGAAAGGCCATCAAGGCATTTCCGTGTTCTACCGGCCGCATAACGCCGACGGGAACCTTTCGGATTCAGCAGCGGATGCGCTGGCATGTGCTCAAAGGACCTTGTTATGGACAATATTGCAGCCGTATTTATAAGGGTATTTTGTTTCATTCGGTCTGGTATCACAAACAGAATCCGGGAACATTGTCCAATAGCAGTTACAATCGGCTCGGAACGATGGCATCGCATGGCTGTGTTCGTCTGACCGTAAAGGATGCCAAGTGGATTTATGACAATTGCCCGATTGGCACGAAAGTGGTTATTTACAATGCGAAAAAACCGGGGCCGCTCGGCAAACCGCGGGCAATTAAGGTGCTGGGATATTCCGGATATGATCCGACGGATATATGGAGCAAGAGAAATCCATATAATAAGAAGAAACCAGTGATCCGCGGTGCAAAGAAAAGGCGCATTGTGTACGGAGAGCGCAAATACAAAGTCATGGAAGGGATTCGTGCACGCAATACGACGGGGTATGATGCGACGCGGCGTGTGAAAACGTTCATTGAGTATCGAAAAGACGAGTCGTATGAATATGCAAAAGTGCGCAGAGTCAATACAAAGAACCCCGGAGATTACCGGATTACATACAAACTGACGGATGAAATCGGACGAAAAACGTCTGTGAGAGTTATCCATAAAGTGTTAAAAAAGAAGTAAAAAATGAAAATGTAAAGTTAAATTTAGGAGGAATTGACATGAAGTCATCTTACAACCCGAAAGAAATTGAGAAAAAATGGCAGAAAATCTGGGAAGAGAAAAAGGCTTTTGCCGCTACTGACGATTATTCAAAGCCAAAGTTTTATGCGCTGGTGGAATTTCCTTATCCATCCGGACAGGGCTTGCATGTAGGGCATCCAAGACCTTATACAGCACTTGATATCGTAGCGCGTAAGCGCCGCATGCAGGGATACAATGTCCTTTATCCGATGGGATGGGATGCATTTGGTCTTCCTACAGAAAACTATGCAATTAAAAATAAAATTCATCCAAAAGAAGTTACAAAGCAGAATGTAGCACGTTTTAAAGCACAGCTGCAGTCACTTGGTTATTCCTTTGACTGGGATCGCGAGATCAATACAACCGATCCGAATTATTTCAAATGGACACAGTGGATTTTCCTGAAATTGTTTAAAGCAGGACTTGCTTATAAATCCGAAATGCCGATCAACTGGTGTACTTCCTGTAAATGCGGACTTGCCAATGAAGAAGTTGTAAATGGTGTCTGCGAGCGATGTGGAAGCGAAGTTGTCCGCAAAGTAAAAAGTCAGTGGATGTTAAAAATTACCAAATATGCAGATAAATTGATTGATGATCTGGACGACGTGGATTATATTGAGCGTGTTAAAGTTTCCCAGAAAAACTGGATCGGACGTTCTCATGGTGCAGAGGTGGATTTCCAGCTCAAAGATAAGGAAGAGAAACTCCGTATCTATACAACTCGTCCGGATACACTGTTTGGTGTAACGTATATGGTTGTTTCTCCGGAGCATCCATATCTTGATAAATACAAAGACGAGATTACAAACTGGGATGAAATCGTTGCTTATCGTGAGATGGCAGCAAGAAAATCCGATTTTGAAAGAACCGAGCTTGCGAAAGAAAAGACCGGTGTCGAGATTCAGGGCTTGACCGCAGTAAATCCGGTAAATGGAAAAGAAATTCCGGTGTGGGTATCGGATTATGTATTGATGAGTTACGGAACCGGTGCTATCATGGCGGTTCCTGCGCATGACGACCGTGACTGGGAATTTGCAAAGAAATTTAATATTCCGGTTGTTGAGGTAATCGAAGGAGGAAATGTAGAAGAAGCAGCTTTCACAGATGTTGCTACGGGAACTCTTGTAAATTCCGGATTCCTCACAGGAAAATCGGTAGAAGAAGCAAAGAAAGCCATTATTGAATGGCTGGAAGAAAAAGGCGTCGGTACGAAAAAGACAAACTTCAAACTGCGTGACTGGGTATTTTCCAGACAGCGTTACTGGGGTGAGCCGATTCCGATTGTAAAATGTAAAAAATGTGGATATGTTCCGATTCCGGAAGAAGAACTTCCATTGGAACTTCCGGAAGTTGACAATTATATGCCGACCGACAATGGTGAGTCTCCAATCGCAAATATCCGCGACTGGGTAGAGACGACTTGTCCTTGCTGCGGTGGCAAGGCAGAGCGTGAGACGGATACGATGCCACAGTGGGCAGGATCTTCCTGGTATTTCCTCCGCTATATCGATCCGCACAATGACAAAGCACTTGCAAGCCGCGAGGCAATGGAATACTGGCTTCCGGTTGACTGGTACAATGGTGGAATGGAGCATACCACCCTTCATCTTCTGTATTCTCGTTTCTGGCACAAATTCCTGTACGATCAGGGCGTAGTGCCTACGAAAGAGCCATACCAGAAGAGAACGTCTCACGGTATGATCCTTGGCGAAAATGGCGAGAAAATGAGTAAATCCCGTGGAAACGTTATCAACCCGGATGATATTGTAAATGCGTATGGTGCAGATACACTTCGTACGTATGAAATGTTTATCGGAACATTTGATGCGGCAGCAGCGTGGTCGGATGACGGTGTAAAAGGATGCCGCCGTTTTCTGGAGCGTGTATGGAAATTACAGGATATGGTTGTCGATGGAGACGAATATTCACCGGAACTTGAGACAAAGATTCATCAGACAATCAAAAAGGTCAGCAGTGACTTTGAGAATCTGAAGTATAATACAGCAATTGCAGCGATGATGGCGCTGATCAATGACTTCTACAAAGCAGGCAAACTGACAAAGGCAGATTTCAAGACATTGATCCATCTTTTGAACCCGGTAGCACCACATATCACAGAAGAATTGTGGCAGATCATGGGATTTGAAGGATATCTGTATGAAAATGCATGGCCGGAATACGATGAAGAAAAGACCGTTGAGAAAATGCAGGAAATCGCAGTTCAGGTTAATGGTAAAGTTCGTGCAACTGTAAAACTTGCCATTGATGCTGATAAAGATACTGCACTTACCGCCGGCAGAGAAGCTATCGCAGACAAACTTGGCGATAAGCAGATTGTAAAAGAAATCTACGTTCCCGGACGTATCATCAATATCGTAGTGAAATAGGAGGAGCCGCCCATCGTCTGCAAAGCAGACGATTCTCATGGCGGCGACGACTTGC
>ULLX01014516.1_pt1 | contig 11789 bp, 10 predicted proteins | sample 1951501 | NCBI WGS metagenome assembly ULLX01 (sample SAMEA4835535, study PRJEB28245) | human gut metagenome | biome: gut microbiome; material: fecal sample | place: Denmark | collected 2008
GATTGCTGGTCTAAATCTTCAAACTCTCCTTTGAACTGATTTACACCAGTTCCTCTTCCTGAAGGAATTCCATCCACAATAAAATCTCTTGCATAATCAATCGATTCAATAAAACTACTTTTTCCAGATGCATTCGGTCCATAAAAAGCACTTCGTTTTAATACTTTCCAGATTCCAGCTTTTGTCTGTATTTTCTTCGTATATCGCTCATCTATATCTGATGTCGTTGGGAACATACTGAACTCAATATTGTGTCCGATAGATTTAAAATTTGATACGTTATATTTCAATAGCACTTTAATTACCTCGCTTATTTTATTTTCCAAACAAATCAACTTTACTCATCCTTTTGTCACCCAATACCTTGCAAAACTTACTTTCTAGTATAATACATAACACATTTTCTTGCAATCAGAATAATCACATTTTCTTGTGAATTTTAATTATTTTAGTTTAAAAATCATAAGTTTTTAATGCAAGAAACTATCCCCGTTACCCACTTACTGGGTAACAGGGATAGTTCGTATCAAACCACACTCTATGCTTTTGTCTTCTTAGCTGTTTTACCCCAAGGACCATTGATCTTTCTCTTGCCCTTTCTCATCGTAGCACGAATCCGGATATAGTATTTCTTATTTTTCTTAAGACCTTTTATCGTTCTCGTCTTCACAGATGCTTTCTTAATGGTATTCTTCTTTGCTTTTTTGAAATTCTTATTCAGCGAATATTGAATTTCATAGCCGGAAGCACCTGCCGCTTTTTTCCACGTAAGTTTCAATGCCTTTTTCAAAGCCTTTGCCTTAAATGCTGTTACTTTTTTAAGAGTTGCCTTTGTGCTGTCCGCTGTCGGAGTTCCCGTCACCGTTGGATTCTCCCAACTTTCTTTCCCTGCATTCGCACTCACAGTCCCCGCGTATGTCCATAAAGAAAAGAATAGATCAATATTCAAAGTGGGACGCACACCGCTACTATTAACATAGACATAACCATTGTCGAAGCCTTAACTGTCTTGTTTCAGATTCCATTTCACCTTCTACAACACTGTTAAATCCATATTGTACCGTCGTCCGCAATGCAATTTCTACCATTATCTCCCACTAAAATACACTTTTCCGCCCTCTGCCTTCATCTTTTTATAATAAAACAATTCATCCACTGTAACCAGCTGAAATCCTTTTTTCTTTAACCGCGGGATCAATGTTTGAACTGCGTCTGCTGTGGAAGGGTACAGGTCGTGCATCAAAACAATATCGCCGTCCTTTATCTTTTTTGTCTTTTGGAGAATTTGGGAAGCATTCCGCGAGCGCCAGTCCTCCGTATCTATGCTCCAATAGATCATCGGAATCTTGAACGTCTTACGCATCAGATCATTGACTGCGCCTTCCGGTGGGCGGATTGCCGACATTTCCCGTCCGATCACTTGTTTGACCGCCGTGTTAGATTCATCTAACTCTTTCAACATTCCGGCAGAATCCAATTTTGTCAAATTGACATGATGATAGGTATGACTGGCAATCTGGTGTCCCTGACGATATGCTTTCTTCATCACTTTAGCATAGGTGGACACGCGGTCACCAACTACAAAGAAAGTAACTTTCGCATCGTATTTTCCGGCCGTTTTTAAAATACGCGAGGTAACCGGCGTATAGGGACCATCATCAAATGTCAATGCCACCATCGGTTTCTTTGGATCCAGGTCTTTTCGAATCCATGAAACCGTTTTCTTTTTTCTCTTCTCCGGCTTCTTCTCTTTCGCCGAAACAACCGGGACAGCAGGGCTTTTTGTCTCATACACCGTATTTGTCTCATTGGCACGCAGCGAGTTCAAAGCCCAGCCCACAAACAAAATATCTGCAAGCAAAATTCCTCCACACATACCAATCAAAGCTTTTTTATTGATCTTCATACTCTAATACCTCACTTTACAAAATATTCCTTTTTTATTATATTCTGAATCCGTTCTTGTGGAATACAAAACTGACACGCCCCCATATACCCAGGCGCCACCTCATATTTATCAAATAACATAACAAGTTCTTTTTTATTATTAATATAAAAATCAGCTTCTTTTCCAACTCCCGTCCAATTCATCCCTTTTTTGTCAATGAAATATACCTTCTCTTTGTCCGTTTTCATATTATTACGCATCTGTTTCTTAATTTCCTTTGTCAACACCGCGCGATAATCTGTATTGTCTTTAAAAATATCTTCTAAGGTAATACATTTTCCTGTTTTTTTATCTATATGATATACTTTCGCCTCGTCACTTGAGGAATTCATTTGAACAATCGAATTGATTTTAAGGGAAAACAAACGTTTCGTATTGGTAATAACTTCATAATCTATCGTCACATTTTCGCGTCCTTTCCCTTTCGTTTCTTTTACGTCTTTCCAGTACTCATCTATGATCTTATCCGTATATTTTTTAATCTGAGCATTTAATTTTTTGCTGGCATCTTCGTCCGCTTTTTGGTCTTTCCCGGTTACCTTTACTTCGGGAACCCTCACACTGGCACTCATCTCACCTGTATTATCTTCAAAATCCCTGAATGTCACAATTTTTACAATATTTCCCAGCACCGGAACTTTACTTAACGCATAGGCTGCTTTTTCATTAAAATGCAGCAGCAATCCAAACGCCAGCACGGCAGCCGCTATAACACTTCCAATACGGAAACTCCACTTCATACAAATAGTTGTATTTTTACCTTCTTTTTGTTTTCCTGTCTTAATTCCCTGTTTTACGCGTTCTTGCAATTCTTCCGGAATTTCAATATTATCATAAGCTTTTTTCATGTTACTCAATACATTTTTTTTCATGATAATTTCTCTCCTTTCGTCATTTCAATCTCCAATTTTTGAATACTTCGATACAATATGGATTTTACCGTATTTGTCTTTAATCTGAGAACTTCTGCAATCTCTTCCAATTTTTTATCCTCGAAAAATCGAAGAAGAACAATCGTCCTTTCTTTTGAATTCAATTTATCAAGTGCCCTTTTCAGATCCATATCCTCATACGAATCCCATGAAGATTCGTGAATATAATATTCCGGATTGTCCATGGAAATTTCCTTCTTTTGCCGGTTCAGAAAATCCATCGCACAATTGATAACGATCCGAAACAGCCAGGTTTGAACATACTTTTCCTTTTTCACACTGGCCGCATACTGCATTGCCCGGCACGCGCTGTCCTGCACGATATCCAGCGCATCTTCCTGATTTTTTACATAGGTAAAAGCAATCCGGTACATGGATTCATAGGAAGAAAGAATGGTTTCCTCGACCAGCTGTCTTTTTTTCTTCGATTGCATATTGTCCCTCCTCTCTTTTCGTTTTACATAAGTTAGACGTCGGACAGTTCTAAAAAGTTGCATAAAAATAGAGCCGCCGCACAAATTATTTTTCTATTGCGCGACAAGCTCCTCTATCTTTTACGTTTTTACAAATTATGCCAGTTCCAACATTCGTTCCAATGCTACACTCGCCTTTTTGCTTACTTCTTCGTCCACAAACATTTCCGGTGCCATATTCGTAAGCGCCTGCTCCACTTTGTCCAATGTGATCTTTTTCATGTTCGGGCAAAACTGGCGGTGGCCGACATTGTAGAATTTTTTCTGCGGATTCTTCTGCTGTAATTCATAAAATACGCCCATTTCCGTACATATGATGAATTTATCATGATCGCTTGCCGTCGCATAATCAATGATCTCCGAGGTGCTTCCGATGAAATCCGAAAGTTCAAGTACATCCCACGTACACTCCGGATGGGTAAGTACCAGTGCATCGGGATGAAGTTCTTTCGCTTCTTTTACATTTTCCGCATGAATGCTTTTATGTACATGACAGTATCCATCATGGAAAATAAATTCTTTTTCCGGCAGTTTGCTCGCCACATAGCGGCCGAGGTTATTGTCCGGGATAAAGAAAATGCGTTTGTTTGACAGAGCTTTTACGACACGCAGTGCATTGGAGGAAGTCACGCACACATCCGAGTGTGCTTTGATCTCCGCCGTGGAATTTACATAACATACAACAGCGACATCTTCGTACTGTTCTCGGACTTCTTCGATCCGGCGGACATCTACCATATGCGCCATCGGGCAGTCTGCGTATTCATCTGCCATAATGACCCGTTTTCCCGGATTCAGGATCTTTGCACTTTCTCCCATAAAGGAAACGCCACAAAATAATATGTTCTGATTCGGGATTGAAACCGCTTTTTTTGCCAGGAAAAAGGAATCCCCTACAAAGTCCGCGATTTCCTGTACCGCACCATCCACATAATAATGGGCAAGGATTACAACATCCTTTTCTTTCTGCATTCGTTTGATATTTTCAATCTGTTGTTTATTTTCCATGTTCTCCTCATTCCTTTTCTTAGTGGATCAGCCTGCAAACTGACTATTATATAATGTAGCATAGAAACCGTTTTGTTGCAAGAGTTGTTCGTGATTTCCCTGCTCGATAATATGACCATCTTTCATAACCAGGATCACATCCGCTTCCTGAATCGTCGATAAACGGTGGGCTACGATGAAACTGGTGCGCCCCTGCATCATTTTCGAAAATGCCTGCTGGATATGGATTTCCGTTCGGGTATCAATGGAAGACGTTGCTTCATCCAAAATAAGCATCGGCGGCAGACAGAGCATGACTCTTGTGATGCAAAGAAGCTGTTTCTGACCCTGAGAAAGGCTTCCGCCGTCTTCTCCGATCACCGTATCGTATCCGTTTTTCAAACGTTTGATAAAGCTGTGCGCATGGCTTGCCTTTGCCGCTGCGATCATTTCTTCTTCGGTCGCATCCGGTTTTCCCATGCAGATATTTTCGCGGATGGTTCCCTGACGAAGCCATGTTTCCTGTAAAACCATACCGTAGTTGGCACGCAGACTGTGTCTGGTAATTTCCTGAATATCCTTTTTACTTACACGAATCGTACCGGAATTGACGTCATAAAAGCGCATCAGCAGATTGATGAGTGTCGTCTTTCCACAGCCGGTCGGTCCGACAATAGCAATTCTCTGTCCCGGTTTTACCGACAAATTCAATTTTTCGATCAATTTCTGATCGGGTTCGTAGGAAAAATATACATCTTCCAGATCGACTTCTCCGGTCGCCTGTTCAAGAACAACCGCATCTTCAGCATCCTTTGTCTGGGATTTTTCTTCAATCAATTCAAAAATTCGTCCTGCGCAGGCAATCGCATTTTGCAATTCCGTAACGACGCCGGAAATCTCATTGAACGGTTTGGTATACTGGTTTGCGTAACTTAAGAAACAGGATAACTGTCCTACCGTAATTCCTCCGTGGATGGCAAAAATCGCTCCGGAGATGCCGACTCCGGCGTAAACCAAACTGTTGACAAAACGCGTCGCAGGATTGGTAATAGACGAGAAAAAGATTCCCTTTAATGAACATTTGCGGAGTTTTTCGTTGATCTCGTCAAACTGTTCTTCTGCTCTTTTTTCATAGCCAAAGGCTTTTACCACTTTCTGGTTGCCTAGTGTCTCCTCGATGAGTGCCGTCTGTTCGCCGCGCGTCTCAGACTGCAATTTGAACATTTCATACGTCCGCTTTGCGATAAAACTTGCCACAAAGAGCGAAACCGGCGTGATAACAACAACGACAAGGGTAATGCTGACATTGACACTCAGCATAAAAAGCAGTGTTCCAAGGATAGTGATGATTCCTGTAAATAATTGGGTGAATCCCATCAAAAGTCCGTCCGCGAACTGGTCTACGTCTGCAATCACACGGCTTACGATCTCACCATAAGAATGCCCATCCAAATATTTCAGCGGAAGATCCTGCAATTTTTCAAACGCTTCGCTCCGGATATCACGAATGACATTGTAAGTAATTTTATTGTTGCACACATTCATGATCCACTGTGCCACCATTGTGACTGCTATGGCAATGGCAATCTTCATAAGGATCTGTGTGATTTTTCCAAAATTCACCTGTCCCGGTCCTACGATCACATCGACTGCGTTACCGGTAAGGATTGGGACATACAGCGTCAGTGCGACCGTGATAACGGCAAGCACCAATGAGCAGATCACGTAAAAGGAATATTTCTTAATATAACGAAGTACTTTTTTGATCGTTTCTTTCTGGCTCATTTAGCGTCCCTCCTTTCCAAATTGTGATTCGTAAATCTCCTGATAGACCTCACAGGACTTCAATAATTCTTCGTGAGTTCCCTTTCCTGCCATCTCGCCATCGTCTAATACCAGAATCTGGTCCGCGTGAAGGATGGATGCCGCCCTCTGCGACACGATGAAAATGGTCGTCTCCGGGAAACTCTTCCGCAGCCCCATACGAAGCGCCGCGTCGGTCGCATAATCCAGCGCCGAAGAACTGTCATCTAAGATGAGGATTTCCGGCTTTTTCACAAGCGCTCTGGCAATCGTCAGACGCTGTCTCTGACCGCCGGAGAAATTGCGGCCTCCCTGCTCCACTTTGGCATCCAGACCATTTTCTTTCTTTTTCACAAATTCTTCTGCCTGCGCCACCTCTAACGCTTTCCACATCTCTTCTTCCGTCGCGTCTTCTTTGCCCCATTTCATATTGGAACGGATCGACCCGGAAAACAGAACCGCTTTTTGCGGCACAACAGCAATCTTTTCGCGGAGTTTGTCAAGCGAATAGTCCGCGATATCTTTTCCGGCGATTTTCACCTGGCCGCTCGTGCAGTCGTAAAATCTAGGAATCAAATTTACAAGGGAAGTTTTTCCGGAACCGGTTCCTCCGATCACACCGACCATCTGGCCTTTCTCTGCCGTAAAGGAAATGTCCGTCAAGGATTCCTCGCCGGCACCCGCATAGCACAGACCGACATGCTCAAATTTTACTTCTTCCGGATTTTGTTCTACAATAGTAGTATCGCCATCTTTCATGCTTGCACTAACTTCAAACACATCCTGCACACGGTTTCCACACGCGATCGCTTTTGTCACCGTTATGATCAGATTGGCAAGTTTGACAAGCTCTACCAAAATCTGTGACATATAGTTTACCAGTGCGACAACGGCTCCCTGTGTCAGGATTCCGGCATCGACGCGAAGTGCCCCCTGCCAGATGAGCGCAATGATCGCACCGTTGATGATCACATACGTAAGTGGATTCATCAGCGCTGAAAATCTGCCGACAAACATCTGGATTTTATTCAAAGCCACATTAGCATCTTCAAACTGCTCTTTTTCTTCTGCTTCTTTATTAAAGGCACGGATGACACGGACTCCCGTAAGATTTTCGCGCGTAATGCCAAGCACGCGGTCGAGGCTTGCCTGCACCTTTTTATACAACGGAATACTGATGAGCATAACACCAAATACGACGATGGACAAAAGCGGAATCGCCACGACAAAGATGAGCGCCGCCTTTACATCAATGGTAAATGCCATGATCATCGCCCCAAATACGATAAACGGAGAGCGCAGAAACAATCGCAGTACAAGATTGACCCCGGATTGAATCTGGTTGATGTCGCTTGTCATCCTCGTGATCAGGCTTGTTGTACCGAGTGTATCGATTTCTGTATACGAGAGGGATTCGATATGTTTAAACAGCGCCGATTTTAATTCGGTTGAAAATCCGACTGCTGCCTTCGCCGCAAAATACTGGGCGGTAAGTGACGACGCAAGTCCCACGACACCAAGCAGCACAAGCACAGCACCCATCCACAATACATGCGGGGTGTCCTGCCTTGCGATACCCTTGTCAATGATCGATGCCATAACAAGCGGCACGAATAATTCAAACGATGCCTCCAATAACTTGAACAATGGCCCAAGCACCGACTCTTTCTTATAATTTTTTAAATATGTGAGTAATTTCCACATGCGCCTTTTCTTCCTTTCCGTCTTACTTCACAGTAACTGACTGCTCCGTGTCTATCCATTTTCCTTCGTAATAAAGATAAATATGATACGTATCTTTCTCCATGCCGGAAAGCGGGATGGCAATCGCATAACGCTGATTTTTCTTTTCTTTCATTCCCTTTCCTGCACTGCTGTAGTCCATCTGATAGCATTTATTTTTTCCAAGAAATTCCAATCTCGAAACTGTATGGTCGTTTGCCGTCATATAAAGCATCGACTGATAAAGTTCAAAGGATACCTTCACTTTTTTCTTTTCTGCCTTCTGCGCCGCCGACTCCTTTTTCTCTTTCGGCGCCTGCAGCGTACCGAGGATCACGTCGCTCTTTTCCGGCATTGCCGTGCTGAGATCTTTCCAGTTGAATCTCATCTCATAGCCGCGGTAAAAATATTTTTTCGCCGAATATTGATTGAGCACAGCCCCGGTCTTGTAATCGTATTCGTAGATCATACCCTTCTGTCCCTGAATGAGCGGATACAGATATCCGCCAAATGAGAACATGCGGTTTTTGTCTTTGTCATAGGCACAGTTCGAAGTAATGATCGATTTCACGCTTTTAAACAGCTTATCCTGGCGCACCGTCATTTTCTTTTCATTGATCGTATAAACCGATACATAAGAATTGGAATCGCCGTCCCAAAAATCGACTTTCCGCTTGGTCTGCCAATGATTGTCATACAGCATGACATGGATCGTATCCGGATCACCATCCAGATCATATGGAATCTCATAGACACTATGCTGCTGGAAATGCCATTTGATATTGCCCTGCGGCTTCAGCACCAGATCTTCCTGCTCCGTTCCTTCAAACATCTCCGGATTTGCAAGGATCCATTTGATCTTCTTCGTATCCCAGTCCACTTTTACCGCTGAATGCAGATTTCGCGGCGAAAGCAGGACACTGTGGTCTTCTTCTTTATAAGAAACGGTATTCAAATGCGCCCAGTCCACTTTATTCCGATAAGTCTTATCAAAAATCTCTTTCATGTCCAGTTCTTTTACCGTCTCTCCGGTCTTTCGGTCAATCTCAAGGACAACATCTTCGGTATGCCCCGCGATCGAACTTGACAATACAAATAAATTGCCGCCCGGCTCTTTTTCAATCACCTCATGGTGGATTCCGTTTTTCACATAATACTGGCGGTAGATCCGTCCGAGATAATCCATTTCATACATCGAAGTCGTATGCGGTTTCTCTTCCGTCGGTGTCTCCGCCTCATCCGTCTGATAGATCAGCCGCTTGTCCGCAAGCGGAAATACGCCGTAAGAACCGGTCGTCATCGTAATATACCAGCGGATATCTCCCGCCTCGTCGTAAGCAAATGGATATTTTGTCGTCTGACCGGAAAGAATGGTCAGCGCATAGGCAGATGCCTCTCCTTTTTTCTCCACTTTGACCGCATCCTTTAATTCCTTCGGAAGCGGCTCTGTCTGAATGGTTACCGTCTTTGTCTTCTTTTTCCCATTTTTATCTACACAGGAAAGCCGAACCTTATTTTTTGCATCCGGATACAGTCCGACAACCGGGATCCGATGCATCTTCGTCTTTTCGAATTCTGCGCTGATATCTGTCTCTTTTGTTTTTCCTTCTACGGTCATCGTCACTTTGCAGGCCGACTCCGTCTTAAACAAAAGATACGCCGTGAGTGGCGAATTTCCATACGGATTCAGAAGAACCGCCGGATTTTCCCACGTCGCGTTTCCCGAATCCAACATTTTCTGGATTTCTGCATCCTTTTTATAAGAAGCATCCAATCGTGACTTCTTTGTCTTTATTGTATCCGATACTGCTTTCGGTCCGGAACGCTCGCCCAGCACCTCTGTATTCTGTGTTTCCTGCTGGCTTACAGCCTTTTGTTCTACACCTGTCTCATCCTGTTTTTTCCCGCAGGACGAAAGCGGCAGTGCCATAATTCCTGCCAATAAAAATAAACCAGTACAATGAAGGATCTTGTTCCATTTTGTCGTTTCTCTCATAATGGTCCTCTTTTCTCATTTTTATTGTACTAGTTTAAACTATATTGGCAAAGAAATCAACCTTTACTGCAATTAAAATGTAACTATTAGGACTCCCACCGCTCTCATTCGCATTTTCGAACACTTCGTGTTCTTTCCCGCCTTTGACAAGGCTAAAAATAATGATATTGCTTCCGTTTACGCACGAGACAGATCAATGTCACGCACAAAGTAAGGATTTCTGCCACAAATACAGCACCCCAGATCCCGTCAATTCCTAAAAACATCGGCATGAGCAGTACGGCTGCAATCTGAAATACCAGCGTTCTTAAAAACGATATGAGTGCCGATAACAATCCATTGTTTAATGCCGTAAAAAAGGAAGATCCATAAATATTAAACCCATTGACCAAAAAGGCAAGACAGAAAATACGGAAGCCATGTTTTGTCAACTCAAATAAATCCGGGTCATAGCCGACAAAAATACGTGCCAGCGGCGAGGCGATCAGCTGTGCCAGAGCCAATAAACCGATTCCCCACACTCCGATCATTTTAAGACTTTTGGTGAGCAGATTCTTCAATTCATCTGAATTTCTTGCTCCATAATGATAACTGACGATCGGCGCACTTCCGATGGAATACCCAAGAAAAATCGCTATAAAGATGAAATTGACATACATCAGGGTTCCATAGGCTGCCACTCCGTCTTCGCCTGCAAAATGCATGAGCTGGAAATTAAACAGCGTATTGACAACGGAACTTGACAAGTTTGTCATCAATTCCGACGATCCATTGGTACACGTTTTGCCAAGGATATTCCAGTGCAGTCTGGCCTTTCCCAGCCGGAACGGGCTGGTATTTTTTCTTCCAAAATATAACAATGGAAGTAGTCCTCCGACGCACTCTCCACAAACGGTAGCAAATGCAGCGCCGGCAAGTCCCCAGCCAAATACGGCAATAAACAGAAAATCAAGGATCATATTTGTCACACCGGCAAGCACAATCACCGTCAGCCCCAGTTTCGGTCTTTCTGCGGTTACAAAGAAACATTGAAATACATTTTGCAGCATAAATGCCGGCATCGATATAAGGATAATTCTTCCATACAAAATACAATTGTCAAGCAGTTCTCCCGTCGCTCCGAGTGCACTACTCACCTGCTTTGTCAATAATATTCCGACAATCGCCAACACAATTCCTCCAACAAGAGTGACATAAACAATCATGGAAAAATATTCATTGGCCTTTTTCTTTTTTCCCTCGCCAAGTGTCTTTGCCACGATCGCGCTTCCACCGGTTCCCATCATAAATCCCAGCGCCGACATCGCCATAATAAACGGCATGATCAGATTCAAACCGGCAAACGCCGTTTTTCCCACGTAATTTGATACAAACAGTCCGTCTACCACGCCATAAATGGATGTAAAAATCATCATAATAATGGATGGCAGTACAAATCGTATTAATTTATGATACGTAAAATGTTCAGATAACTGAATTTTCATTGCCTTTTTCTCACTTTCTACTATTGTCGTACATATTTTTCCGCATTTCGTCCCGGTATCTTCCAAAGGTTTCCAGCATGGTCTCAGATTCTTCCCCGCCAATCGCAAGAAATGCGGCATTTTCTGCCTCGATAACCGGATAGATCTTCTGCCGGATCCATTCATTTCCCTCTTCTGTCGGATGAATGTGCCGCTCCCTTCCACGTCCCGGCAGCAACCGGATCAATCCCTTGCTCTCCAGCTTCCGAATTGCAGAATTCACGGTCTGTTTCGGCAGCCAGGAGACACTGCATATCTCATGCTGCGTACACCCCTCGCCCAATTCACAGAGCGAGTATAAAATGTCAAATTCGCTGTGTGACATCTTCTCCTGCCGCATAAAGGCATCGTAAACATCATTCAATTCTTTGTTAATTTGATTAAACATTAAAAGTTCTTTCCGCA
>ULLX01039339.1_pt1 | contig 11788 bp, 7 predicted proteins | sample 1951501 | NCBI WGS metagenome assembly ULLX01 (sample SAMEA4835535, study PRJEB28245) | human gut metagenome | biome: gut microbiome; material: fecal sample | place: Denmark | collected 2008
GACGGTACGGCAACACTTAAGATGAAGTATAAGACGCCGGAAGATTACACAGGATTTAATGGCATTGAACTCTATGAGGGAAAAGTTGTTAAGGCACTCGCAGCAGGATATGATTTCAAGACAGATTTTGTCAGTGTGGAAGATGGAAAGGTGACAGGAACCGCCACAAAGGAGGAAATTTACTCCGGAGAAGATTTAAAAGTAGTTATCATCAAGGCAAACAGAGATGTGAAAGTAGACGGTACAATCTGCTATGTTTCAAGTGAGAATGTAAAACTGACCGGAACAGACAGTGTGTCCATCCGGGATGGTTACAGTTTAAACAGTGGCAGTACAGCCGATGAGAGTGATTCAGATGAAAATATCGCTGATGGAACAGAGAGTATTGGCGGGTCAACAGAGGTGTCTGACACAGACGTCAATGACGATACAACTTATGTAAAAGATGATGGGGCATTTGAAACAGATGTCTACACATACATTATTTATAAGTAAGCATACAAAAGAGGCAGTTTACTGCCATTTTATAGAAAGGTGAGGAATTATTTATGGAAAAATCAATGGACAAAATTGTAGCACTGGCAAAATCAAGAGGATTCGTTTATCCGGGATCTGAGATTTACGGCGGTCTTGCAAATACATGGGATTATGGTAATCTCGGCGTTGAGTTAAAGAACAATGTAAAAAGAGCATGGTGGCAGAAATTTATTCAGGAGAACCCATACAATGTTGGTGTGGACTGTGCGATCTTAATGAACCCGCAGACATGGGTTGCATCCGGACATCTTGGAGGATTTTCTGATCCTTTAATGGATTGTAAAGAATGTCACGAGCGTTTCCGTGCAGACAAGATCATCGAGGATTTTGCGGAAGAGAAAAAAATTGAGTTAAAGAGTTCCGTAGACGGCTGGACACAGGAAGAGATGCGTGATTTCATCGAAGAAAATCAGGTTCCATGTCCGACCTGCGGCAAACATAACTTTACAGATATCCGTCAGTTTAACCTGATGTTTAAGACATTCCAGGGGGTTACTGAAGATGCAAAAAATACCGTATACTTAAGACCGGAGACAGCACAGGGTATTTTCGTTAACTTTAAAAATGTACAGAGAACATCCCGCAAAAAGATCCCGTTCGGTATCGGACAGGTCGGAAAATCTTTCCGTAACGAGATCACACCGGGTAACTTTACATTCCGTACCAGAGAGTTTGAGCAGATGGAGCTTGAGTTTTTCTGTGAGCCTGGCACTGATTTAGAGTGGTTCCAGTACTGGAGAGGCTTCTGTCGTGACTGGCTGATCTCCCTTGGAATCAAAGAGGATGAGATGCGTCTGCGTGACCATGATCCGGCTGAACTTGCATTTTACAGCAAGGGAACAACCGATATCGAGTTCTTATTCCCGTTCGGATGGGGCGAGCTCTGGGGTATCGCTGACAGAACTGATTATGACCTTGGACGCCATCAGGAGACTTCCGGTCAGGATCTTACTTATTTTGATGATGAGAAGAATGAAAGATATCTTCCGTATGTCATCGAGCCTTCACTCGGTGCAGACCGTGTTGTTTTAGCATTCTTATGTGCTGCTTACGATGAGGAGAATATCGGAACCGAAGAAAAACCGGATATGAGAACAGTTCTTCATTTCCACCCGGCTTTAGCTCCGGTTAAGATCGGTGTGCTTCCATTATCCAAGAAGTTAAATGAAGGCGCAGAAAAGGTATTTGCACAGCTTTCACACAAATACAACTGTGAATTTGATGACAGAGGAAATATCGGAAAACGTTACAGAAGACAGGATGAGATCGGTACTCCGTTCTGCGTAACTTACGATTTCGAATCTGAAAATGACGGTGCGGTAACGGTTCGTGATCGTGATACCATGGAGCAGGAGCGTATTAAGATCGAGGATCTGGATGCTTATTTCGCAGAGAAGTTTAATTGGTAGGAGATAATGAAAACATTTACAATCGGAAAAAAGAAAATTGTGTTGAAAGAAGAATGGATGGTCGGATTTATAACAACATGGATCGTTGGACTTTTGGCACATGCCTATCGTTTCTTTAATTTTCTTCCTATATGGGACAGTATTTATAATTTTACGGGAGTCGGTTCTACCTATACCCTGGGACGCTGGTTCTTAGGGTATGCAGGACTGATTACTTCGATGTTTGATCTTCCGTGGGTCAACGGTGCATTTTCTCTTTTTTATATCAGTATCGTTGTTATTTTACTCACTGAAATGTTTGAAATAAAAAATAAGGGAATGATCGTGCTTTGTGCGGCAATTTTTGTGTCCTTCCCGACCGTTGTGTCTTCTTTTGCTTATATGTATACGGCAGATGCGTATCTACTCGCATTTTTGCTGGCTACGCTTGCAGTTTATCTGACTTGGTGTGTCAAAAAGTGGGGAACGATAGCAGGAATGGTCTGTCTTGCATTTGCAATGGGGATTTATCAGGCATATGCAACGGTGGCAATCGTGTTGGTATTGCTTTATATTATCCGGCAGTTTGTCATTGAGAAACTTGACTTCTTAGAAGCAGTAAGAAAAGATTTAAAATATCTTGGAATGCTGGTCGGCGGAGCGGTACTGTATGCGGTTATTTTAAAGATCACATTGATCCGTTATAATATTACACTGCCAGGTTATCAGGGAATCGGTGCTTTGGGGATCATGTCATTAGGGCAGTATAAGGCGGCACTGCAAAAGACGCTGTATCATTTCAGACTGATCCTTGGTATGGAACATGGTGTGGAAAAACACGTTTATTCCTTATTAAATGCAGCGGCATTGTTGCTGATCGGACTGATCTTAATATATCTTTTAGTACGCAATCAGGTTTATAAGAAAAAAATGTCAATGTTAGCCTCCATTGCAGCTGTCTGCCTGATCCCGGTTGGAGCATACTTTATCAACTTTACTTCACCGGACGTGCAGTATTATACGCTGATGGAAATGGCTGTCTGCCTGATCTATCTGCTTATGATCATTATGTTGTTGCAGTTAGACTGGAAAACCTGGATCTCAAAGATACTGAAGGGATGCGGTATTTTTGTGCTTTGTGGACTGGTGTATTATAATGTGATTAACTGTAACATTGCATATTTTAATATGAATCTGAGCTATCATAAATCCATTTCTATCGCAGAGGATGTTTTGCAGCGTATCGAGCAGATGGATGAGTTTCAGAACCAGCATGATAAGGTCGTTATCATGGGTGATTATAATTGTGCAACAGAGAATCTCCAGATTATGATGCCGAGCATTATGGGAATCAGCAATGACTCATTTCTGAATGATTCTTACCATTACACTATTATCTGGAATTATTGTTTTGGAGTCCAGATGGAACAGGCGTCTTACGACGAGATGATGGAGATCGTGGAAACAGATGAATATAAAAATATGTCTGTTTATCCGCTAAAAGGGTGTGTAGAATATATCAATGGCATCATTGTGGTTAAAATGCAGGAATAGGAGTTTTACATGACACATAAGATTGCGAAAATATGGAATCGGGTTTCCTATGAAACGATGATTTTTATTGCTTTTCTGATCCGCTTTTTATCAACCAGAGCATTAGATCTGGATACATGGTCCAGTGCATGGGATGCCATGGATTATTCCATGGGAAATGGTTCAAGACTTTTGATTGGAAGTATATATAAACTCTTTTATGGAGATTATCTGGATGTCACTGTGGCATATAAATATGTAGGAATCGGTATTATGTTGACGATTCTGGTGCTGGCGATCGTGCTGGGGCAGTTGATACGGTTATCGCTGGCAGCAGATCCGGAACATAGGGATATCATTTATGGAGTTGTGGTAGCGTATATGGTAGCTCCGTTTTCGATTGCCTATGTATGGAATGAAGATAATTTGGGACGGCTGGATGTCTATATGCTTTTGATCACACTTCTGACGGTGTTAGCAGCACTGCGGTTAAAGAATTTTGCTATAAAAGCGATGCTTATTACGATATTGGGAGTCGTGGGACTTGCAATCCATCAGGGGTATGCTTTTTTATATTATCCACTGACGTTCACGGTGCTATGCTATGATGCATTTGCGGAGAACAAACTGCACAAAAAAGAATTTTTTGGGGTGGTATTGTCCGGTGCAGTCGAGGTTTTTGCAGCGGTCTATTTCCAGTTTTTTACAAAGATCAATTTTGACAGTGTAGAGAATACGGTTGCTTTTATCAAGTCCCGCACCAATTTAGAAGTATCAGATTTTGCAATCCAACTGGAATATTTTGGAAGCATGAAATATCAGTTAGACGAAGTGACATCTGTGTTTTTCCATGGCAATGAGGATCCCATCAGGCGTCTGCTTCTGATTCTTGTGTTGATGTCACCGCTGCTTATTTTATATCTGTTAGTCTGGAAAGATGTTTTTTCAGACTTAAAACAGAAAAAAGTAAAATTGATACAGACACCATATTTATACGCGGCTCTGGTAAATCTCTGTTTTATACCGATGTTTGTGATACATGTTGACTGGGGAAGGCACTTAGCGCCGCTTATGGCGATGCCGACATTTGTTTTTCTGTTTTTCCTTGCGAAGAAAGACCAGTCCATGGTCTATGCATTTGGAAAAATGAAAGATCGTGTCAGAAAAAAACCGTGGTATTTTGTTATAACACTGGTGTGGATGGCAGGGTTTGCAAGTTTTGGTGCGCGTAATTTTCAGTGGCAGACTGACAGGTTATACAATTTTTTGAAATATGGATTTCATATGTAAGAGAAAGGGGGGACTAAAGACGAGGGGCTTTGGTCCCTTTGTATGTGAGGATTAAAAAATGAGATTCCTAAGGAATAAAGAGGAAAATGTCAGTAAAAAAGTCTGGTTCTTTCTGGCATATACCGTTTGTTTTGCAATCATTGCGGGGGCAGTGTTCTCCGTATTTATCATAAATAAAAAGAGTTTTATATGGGTTCCGGACGGTTTGCAGCAGCATTTCAATGCGCTGCTTTATTACCGTTCCTGGCTGTTATCGATCCTGGATACGCTGGTCACGGAACATAAGGTCTCAGTCCCTCTCTGGGATATGCAGATTGGACTTGGATCAGATGTATTGACGACACTTCATTATTATGTCATTGGCGATCCGCTCAATCTTTTATCGGTGTTCGTGCCGGATGAAAAATATATGGAACTCTTTTACAATACGATGGTTCTGGTGAGAATATATCTTGCAGGTCTCGCGTTTTCTGCATACTGCAGATACCATGGACAGAAACCATATTCTACACTGCTTGGAGCAATGGTGTACGATTTCTGTTTCTGGGTTATTATTGCGGTGCGGCATCCGTATTTTTTAAATCCGATGATCTACCTGCCGCTGATTCTGGTCGGGGTGGATAAAATTTATAAAAAACAGAAACCATGGTTATATATGGGGATGCTTGCGGTAGCGACGGTCAGCAGTTTTTATTTTACATACATGATCTGTATCTTTGTTGCCATCTATGCTCTGCTTCGTTATCTGATGTTATTTGGAAAACCGGTTTTAAAGACGGTATGGTACTGGGTATGGCGTTTTGTGGCATACTCACTGGTGACACTGGCATCTGTTTCTGTCATATTACTCCCGGTTGTTGCCATGACACTGTCTACGGGAAGGGCAGGAGCGCAGCATACGTTTTCGATAATGTATCCGTTATCCTATTACCGGAAATTACTGTATGGCTTTCTGATCGGAGGTTCGACCTACTGGAGTGAACTTGGATATACGGGAATCGTCCTCTTAGCGGTGTTGTTACTTCTCTTTGGCGGCAAAAAAAACAGGGGGCTGCGTGCCGGATTTGTACTTATGACACTGTTGCTGTTGTTCCCGTTTGCCGGAAAAATGTTAAATGGAGGCAGTTATGTGGTCAACCGCTATATGTGGGCATACTCCATGCTTGTGTCTTTTATCGCGGTAAAAATGTATCCTCAGATGATGGAGATGCATTTTAAGAAAAAAATTGCACTGTTCTGGGCGGGGATCACCTATATCTTCCTGTGCTTGGAGGTGCTTGGAAAGCATCAGAAACAGTATGTATTAGTGGCATTATTATTATTTTCCGTGCTGTTAGTTTTCATTGTCGGAACCGGGAAAAAGACGAAAGAAAAATTTGTTTTTAAGGCGGCATTGTTAGTGGTGGTGATGCTTGAACTGATCTATCAGGGATGGGCAGAATATGCGCCACAGGCGGGCAGTTATGTGGAAGAATTTGCCACGCAGGGGGAGGCACTTTCCATGCTGACAAAAGATGCTGCGGGTAGTCTTGTGAAAAATCATGCGAAAGATACGACATACCGCTATGAGTCCCTGCAGTCTGAGGAGTGGAAAAACACGGCGATGCAGCTTGGAATCAATGGTACCTCCTATTATTTCAGTCTTGCAAACCCGGATATCAACCAGTTTCAAAGAGAAATGTACATCAATCAGACCAGGGATTTCTGTTATTCCGGATTTGATGCGCGCACGATGTTGGAGGTGCTTTCCGGCGTGCGTTATTATGTGGTGCCGTCCAGAAACAGCGGACTGCGCCCGTATGGTTATAACGTCTGCATCAACCGTGGAACATTAGGCGCCGGGGGACAGTATGAGGTAAAATGCGATGCTTATGAAAATGATTCGGTACTGCCGCTTGGATTTGCAAGTGATGCGGTGATTCCACGGAGCACTTATGAAGAACTGGATGTGACGAAAAAACAGCAGGCACTGTTACAGGGGATTGTCGTGGAGGATGAGAAGATCCCGTCTGCGTTAGCCGGCACGAAAACGAAACCAGAGTTTATGGATCAGGATATTTCCTACACGATCACGGATATGCACAATGTGGAACTGACGGATCAGGGATTTACTGCGACGGAAAAGAAAGCGTCGGTCACACTTTCCTTTGAGGGAATACCGGAGAGTGAAACTTACTTCATATTAAAAGGGCTTCAGTTTTCGGAGGAGGGAAAGACGTTAACACAGTCGAAGAGCCGTCTGCACATTGATGTGACCTGTGGAAAGATCACGAAAATGATCACGTTTCTGACAAAGAAGAATAATTTTTACAGTGGTGTGGATGACTATCTGATCAATGCAGGATACCGTGATGAAAAAGCAGATGAGATCACATTGACATTTCATGAAAAAGGAACATATCAGTTTGATGATATGCAGATCATCTGTCAGCCAATGGAACAGACCGATGACTGGACGAAAAATTTAAAGCAGGATGTTTTAAAAAATGTTGTCGTGGATACAAATTGTATTTCAGGAACATTAGAAAACGCTAAGGAGAGACTGCTCTGCATGACAATTCCGTACAGCAGTGGCTGGAGGGCATACATAGATGGTGCGGAAACGGAAATCTTAAAAGCAGATACCATGTACATGGCAGTTGATGTGCCGGAGGGAACACATCAGATCGAATTTTATTACTGTACGCCGTATTTAAAAACAGGTGCTGTTTTGAGCGGGATTGGAATCCTGTCGGTGATCGGGATTGTTATTTTCAGATATCGGACCGGAAAGAAAAAAAGAAATGGAATAGAGCAGAATAAGGAAAGGATCTGGGATGTCTACGATATATCTATCGGAAAAAAAGGAATACAGGGCACTTGATTTCTCAAAATTTGTGGCAGCATTTTTGGTTGCTGCCATTCATATTCCTCCGTTTGAGGAGGCTGCACCGGTATTTTCACACGAATTTCAGCAGGTGATCTGCCGTATGGCAGTTCCGTTCTTTTTTGTATGTACAGGTTATTTTATCGGGGAAAAAATAACAGATAAAGGCAAAGTAAGAAAATATCTTTTCCATATTATAAAGATGTATGTATGGTGGAGTCTGTTATACCTGATACCAATCATTGAACGTTTCTGGGAGAAAAAAAGAAGTGCTGCCGGAAACCTGTTAGAACTCGCAAGAAGATTCTTTCTGATAGGATCTTACATACAGCTCTGGTATCTGCCTGCGACCGTCGTGGCGGTGTTACTTTTGTATCTGCTGGTAACACGTTTTCAGTGGAAGGTGAAAGGAATCGTTGCAGCTGCTGTGTTATTGTATCTGGCTGGGGTTTCTCACAATACTTACCGTCATGCATTTGACTCGGTCTTGCCTGCTGCAAATGAGATTAAATTGTATCTTTCTGTATTTGCTACGGCAAGAAATGGTTTATTTTTCGGTTTTCCGTTTGTGACGATGGGATATCTCTTCCGTGTAAAGGCAGACCGGATCCGAAAAAGTGCGTATGGATGGTATACGGTATTTTTTCTTGTGCTGATGATGTTAGAAGAATGGATCGTCACACAGAAGATCGGCGAGTCATCGCATGATATGTATCTTATGACACCGCTTGTCACTGCAAATCTTTTCCTGGCTGCAGCCTTTTTTCCGGTGAGTGAGAGAATGGATGTGACCGCAAAAATAATGCGTGAGCTCTCGACGGAAATTTTCCTTTTACATATGCTGGTATATTTCTGGTATAAAAAGATCATGGAATGCATGGGACTGGATGCAGGAAAACATCTGGTACGTTATATGGTGGTTGTTACGGTTAGTGTTCTGATTGGTCTGATCCTCATATATATAAGAAGAAAAAGGTCTAAACAGGAAAATTATAAAAAAAATATAAAACCGCAGAAATTATAAAAATTAGTGTTGACAAAAGAATATGATGGTGCTATTTTAAGTACATAGATGTTAGCACTCCACAATAATGAGTGCTAACAGATAAAAAGGTAACTGAGATCAGAGGCAGATGCCGGATTCTTACAGAAAGTTACAGAGTATGGAGATGGAGAAGAGAATGGACGAGGAATTCGAATTAGACGAACGAAAAACGAAAATTCTTGATGCAATCATCCGCAACTATTTAGAGACAGGCGAACCGGTTGGATCACGAACAATATCCAAGTATACCGATTTGAATCTGAGCTCTGCGACGATCCGTAATGAGATGGCAGATCTGGAAGAACTTGGATACATTTTACAGCCGCATACTTCAGCCGGCAGGATCCCTTCCGACAAAGGATACCGCTTTTATGTGGATCATCTGATGGAAGAGAAAGACCGTGAAGTGAATGAGATGAAGAGTTTCGTCATCGAACACACGGAGAAGATGGAACAGGTGCTGCAGCAGGTGGCAAAGATACTGGCAAACAATACCAATTATGCGACGATGGTTACAGCACCGACGTTTCATAAGAATAAAGTAAAGTTCATCCAGTTATCGAATATGAATGAAGAACAGATTTTAGCAACGATTGTTACCGAAGGCAATCTGGTCAAGAATAAAATTATTCCGGTCAGTGAACCAATCGATAATGAGACGATGTTAAAACTGAATTTCCTGTTAAATGCCAACTTAAACGGTCTTGCATTACAGGAGATCAACCTTGGAACCATCGCAAAGTTAAAAGAGCAGGCGGGCATCCACAGTGATATCATCAGTGATGTGCTTGACACCGTGGCAGAGACGATGGGACAGGATGAAGATATCCGCATTTATACAAGTGGAGCAACCAATTTCTTTAAATATCCGGAGTTAAGTGACTCGGAGAAAGCAAGTGAGCTGATCTCCACATTTGAGGAGAAACAGCAGTTAGCAAGCCTTGTAACTGAAAACCTGTTAGATGATGATAATACAGGAATTCAGGTTTATATAGGAAATGAAAGCCCGATACAGACCATGAAGGACTGCAGTGTTGTGACAGCAACATACGAATTGGGCGAAGGTGTTCGGGGAACGATAGGAATTGTCGGACCGAAACGAATGGATTATGAGAAAGTAATGGATAACCTGAAAACCTTGAAGAATTCTTTAGACGGAATTTTAAACAAGGATAAGGAACAGACATAGAAAGGTGGTTCATAGATGTCAGAGATGGATGAAAAGGTATTAGACGAAGCAATGGAATCTTCCACAGAGGAAAATGCTTCCGAGACCAAAGAGGATGAAAACGTGACATCCACGGAAGAAACAGCCGAAACAGCAGAGAACGCTGATGCAGAAGCTTCCGAAGCGGATTCCGAAGATCCTGATAAAAAGAAATCTTTTTTCAAAAAGAAGAAAGACAAAAAGGATGAGCAGATCGAGGAGCTTACCGATAAGGTAAAAAGACAGATGGCAGAGTTTGATAACTTCCGTAAGCGTACAGAGAAAGAAAAATCACAGATGTACGATATGGGAGCAAAAACAATCGTAGAAAAGATCCTGCCGGTCATTGATAACTTTGAGCGTGGTCTTGCAGCAGTTCCGGAAGATAACAAAGAAGATGCTTTTGTTGTCGGAATGGATAAGATCTACCGCCAGATGCTTACCGTATTAGAGGAAGTAGGCGTAAAACCGATCGAGGCGGTCGGTGCTGAATTTGATCCGAATTTCCACAATGCAGTCATGCATGTGGAGGATGAAACCTTAGGAGAGAATGTAGTAGCAGAAGAACTCCAGAAGGGATATATGTACAGAGATACTGTGGTAAGACACAGTATGGTAAAAGTAGCAAACTAATTATTCCATAGATATTAGATGAGGAGGAAATCATTATGAGTAAAATCATTGGTATTGACTTAGGTACGACAAACAGCTGTGTAGCTGTTATGGAAGGTGGAAAACCTACCGTTATCGCAAACCAGGAAGGTGCAAGAACAACACCATCTATCGTTGCATTTACAAAAACAGGTGAGAGATTAGTTGGTGAGCCTGCAAAACGTCAGGCTGTTACAAACGCAGAAAAAACCATATCTTCTATCAAGAGACATATGGGTACTGATTATAAAGTAGCAATCGATGACAAACAGTATTCTCCACAGCAGATTTCTGCAATGATCTTACAGAAGTTAAAAGCAGATGCAGAAGGATACTTAGGAGAGAAAGTAACAGAGGCTGTTATTACAGTTCCGGCTTACTTCAACGATGCACAGCGTCAGGCAACCAAAGATGCAGGTAAAATCGCAGGCCTTGATGTAAAACGTATCATCAACGAGCCGACAGCAGCAGCTTTAGCTTATGGTCTTGACAACGAGAAAGAGCAGAAGATCATGGTATATGACCTTGGTGGTGGTACATTTGATGTTTCCATCATTGAGATCGGTGACGGTGTCATCGAGGTATTATCTACAAATGGTGATACACATCTTGGTGGTGATGATTTCGATAACAGAATCACACAGTGGATGATCGATGAGTTCAGGAAAGCAGAAGGTGTAGATCTTTCTACCGATAAGATGGCTCTGCAGAGATTAAAAGAAGCAGCTGAGAAAGCAAAGAAAGAACTTTCTTCCGCAACAACCACAAATATCAACCTTCCGTTCATCACAGCAACTGCTGAGGGACCGAAACACTTTGATATGAACTTAACCAGAGCAAAATTCGACGAACTGACACATGATCTCGTTGAAAAAACAGCTATTCCGGTTCAGAACGCCATGAGAGATGCAGGACTTACCAATGCTGATCTTGGTCAGGTATTATTAGTTGGTGGTTCTACACGTATCCCGGCTGTTCAGGATAAAGTAAAACAGTTGACAGGCAAAGAGCCAAGTAAGACATTAAACCCGGATGAGTGTGTTGCCATCGGTGCATCTATCCAGGGTGGTAAACTTGCAGGAGATGCAGGTGCAGGTGAGATCTTACTTCTGGATGTAACACCACTTTCACTTTCCATCGAGACAATGGGTGGTATCGCAACAAGACTGATCGAGAGAAATACAACGATTCCTACCAAGAAGAGCCAGATCTTCTCAACGGCAGCAGATAACCAGACGGCAGTAGATATCAACGTTGTACAGGGTGAGAGA
>ULLX01030812.1_pt1 | contig 11641 bp, 8 predicted proteins | sample 1951501 | NCBI WGS metagenome assembly ULLX01 (sample SAMEA4835535, study PRJEB28245) | human gut metagenome | biome: gut microbiome; material: fecal sample | place: Denmark | collected 2008
ACAATTTTTCTATGTAAATTTCTAAGCTTATTTATAGATTTCCAATAATTTTTAGAAAATCTATTTTTTTTATTTATTTTTATTTGGAGTTTCGATATATCTTGTAAAAGATAAAAAAATCTTGTAGAAAATTCTGGAATGAAATTATCACTTGATACAAATATATTATTTATTTTAAAGTCTAATCCTATCACTTTAGAATTTATAATAGTTCTTTTATTGCACGACTCTTCATATTCAAAAATTATAGAAATGTAAAACTTTCCCTTTTTATCCTCAAAAATAATGGCTCTTTTTATATTAAAATTACATGGAATTTCTCTCATTCCTCTTACTTTTATGAAGCCTAACTTTGGTAAACGAATTTTATTTTTATTTATTCGTATATTATTATTTACTTGGCTTGTTGTATATGAATTTTTATCCTTTCTGCCTTTGAATTTTGGAAGCTTGGAATGACCTCTATAAAAAAGCTCCATACCTCTTACAAGGTTACTGTATTCAGCACATAGTGCAAGTGAATCTACCTTTTTATAATTTTCATTTTGCTTTTTCAAAGTAGATACTTTCGGAATTTTGTGAGAATTTGAGAATTTTTTACTATCAAATGATTTTTCATTTGATATACACTTTTCTACTTCATATATATAACTTGAATAATTTTTTAAGATAGCTTTTAACATAGAATTATAAATCGTTCTACACATAGTAAACGTTAGATACATCAATTGTTCCTGAGTTTTATTTGGATATGCTCTAAAAGTGTATGTTTTGTATTGCATAAAAACCTCCTTTGGAATATATACCATCATTATATCAAAGAAAGTTTTAGTTTAAAAGAAAAATGAAGCTAAATTTAGAGTCTAGTTTTGTCGAATAAAGGTAAAAAATCATATTTTATGATTTTTTACAAAACTAACTCTGGCATAAATGAGGGGTGGCTGTAATATACTGGAGGGTAGAGGTGTGTGTGTTGAATAATATTTGTGATTTGAAAATTTGTGTTCTTGGTACTGATGATAGGAGTAAATTTTTGAGAAAATTGTATTTGGATGAGGTGGGTAAACTTTATAGTTTTGAAAGTGCAGATGTGATTATTGGTCCAACGCCTTTTTCAAAGGATGATGTTAAAGTAAATGGCGAGGTGCTTAGATGCGAGGAGTTAATTAAAAGCTTAGAAAATTCATCTAAAGTGCTATATGCTGGTGCAATTTCAAATAATATAAAAAACAAATTAAAAAAAGCTAGTGTTAAATTTTTTGATGTTTTAAATGAAGATGGAGTTTCTATTTCAAATGCAATACCAACGGCAGAGGGGGCAATCTCTGTAGCTATGAATATGACTAATTTTACACTCCATAAGTCAAATGTATTAGTAATGGGGTATGGAAATATAGGTAAAGTTCTTTCTAAGATGTTGTATGGAATTGGTGCAAATGTTTATTGTGAGGCGAGAAATAAAAAAGATATTGCATTTATTGAAGCAATGGGATATAATAGTATAAAATTACAGGAAATCGATAGTTATTTAGGTAAAATGAATATAATTTTTAATACAATTCCAAGTTTGGTTTTAAATAGGAAAAGACTTATGTTACTAAAAAAGGATTGTGCAATTATTGATCTTGCTTCAAGCCCTGGAGGAGTAGATTTTACTGCTGCTAAAGAACTTGACTTAAATACTACATGGGCATTGGCGCTTCCTACAAAAGTTGCACCTAAAACAGCAGCTTTTTATCTAAAGAATGTTATTGATGAACTTATTGAGAAGGGATGATTTGGATGAGTGAACAAAAGGGAATTTTAATTGATGTAAAAAGTATTGTTGAAAATAAAAAAATATTTTTAAAAAAGAAAGTAAACGAATTAAAAAGAAATGGAATTGTACCGAAGCTTGCAGTAATTTTGGCAAATGATTTAGATGCTTCTAAAATTTATGTGAGAAAGAAAAGAGAAATGTGTAGTGAACTTGGAGTTGAAGAAATTGAGTATATGCTTGATAAAGATACTACTACTGAAAAAGTGCTTGATATAATTAATAGATTAAATGAGGATGATTCTGTTCATGGAATTTTGGTTCAACTTCCAGTATTTAAACATCTTGATGAAAGAAAAATTTTAGAATCAATTTCTCCAAAAAAAGATATTGATGGTTTTCATCCTTTAAATATAGGAAAATTGCTTATGGGAAAACCTGAAATTGTAGCTTGTACCCCTAGAGGGATAATGTCTATTATTGAAAGTACTGGAGTCGATCTTACATCAAAAACTGCAGTTGTTGTTGGGAGAAGTATTATTGTTGGTAAGCCTGTGTCGGCTCTTTTGTTAAACAAAAACGCTACTGTTATTACATGCCATTCTAAGACTAAAAACTTGAAAAAATATACTAAAATGGCAGATGTTTTGGTTGTTGCAGCAGGAGTTCCTCATCTTATAACTAGTGATATGGTAAAGAAAAATGCAATAATAATAGATGTTGGGATAAATAGAATTGATGGTAAAATAATAGGTGATGTTGATACAGAAAATGTTCTTGATGTTGTTAAATACGTTACACCCGTACCTGGTGGAGTTGGAATTACAACAGTTGTTTCTCTTCTTGAAAATTTAATTGACATGGCATCAAAGTAAAAAGTCGGATGAATTTCATCCGACTTTTTCTGCATTAAATACATGGAGGAATGTCAAATTTAAATTGATCAGTTCCTTTAATGTCACTTAATGGGTAATAGGTACATTTTTCATTTTCATTACTGAAAATAAATGATGATGATTTTAGTATTTTTACCCTTTCAAGTGATTTTATAATTTCAGATTCTGCACTGTAATAAGCTTCAATTCCTTTATTTCCCTGGGCTCTTAAATACATACATACAAGATAATAAAGTACATTGACACCTGAAATGTTAATACATTTTCCATTTTCATATCTGAAATAAGAAGTTTCGCATATTCTTATTTCATCAAATTCACCAAATTTTGGTATAATGTATTTCGGAGGACTGAATTTATAATCTTCTTTTTCTTCTTGACTGGGTATGCAAAGTACCTTAGCCTTTACTTTTTGATGTTCCTTTAAGAGTTCATTATTTTCTATAATATCACTCTTACATTTTCCAAAAATTTTAACTAGGATTTTTTCATATTCATTTTTTGTCATCATATAAGCAATCTCCTCTGAATAAATTCTAAGTTTAAATTTTTAACTTAATTTAAAGTATAACTTACAAATATATTTTACCACATTATGTAAAATTTGTAAAGCTATTTTGGGATATTTAATGCATTATCATGGATTATATTTTAATTGTGAAAGCAAAGTGAAAAGTTTAAGGTTGTTTTGTAAATTTATTGACTTAGTTTTGACAGTTTGATATAATAATCAAGTAAATTGTTTTTTATATATAAGTTTGAGCCTTATGGCAGAGGAAGGATATGATGTTTAATGTTAAAGAAAATGAATTTACCAAATAAACTTACAATGCTAAGAATGCTTTTAGTCATTGTGTTTGTTGTATTTATGTGTTTACCCACAAAATTTGTATGGGCAAAATATGTTTCATTAGGAGCTTTTGTTGTAGCCTCTATTACAGATTTTTTAGATGGATATATATCAAGAAAGAAAAATTTGGTTACAAAATTTGGAAAAATAATGGATCCACTTGCTGATAAAATGTTAGTTGCTTCAGGTTTTATATTACTTGCAACAGCAGGCGTTATACCAGCATGGATGGCGGTTATAATTGTTTTAAGAGACTTTTTTGTAACTGGTCTTAGAAACTTTGGAGCTGATAATAATAAAGATCTTGCTGCTTCATTAACAGGAAAAGTAAAGACTGTATTTCAACTTTTAGCAATTATTCTTGCTCTTGTTGGAACATATAATTTTGGTGATTTTGTAACACAATCACTAGTTATGACTCCAATTGAACTTTTAATAAATATTGGTATGAGCGTATCTGTTGCTGCAGCAGTACTTGCAACAGTTTGGTCTTTAATTGATTATATTGCAAGATTTAAAGATTCTGTTAAGGTTGATGAATAAAATACATAGATTAAATTATATAAAAAGGTAATATGGTAATGATAGTAATATCCTTACCACATTACTCTTTTTGTCGTTGTGCAATTTTTAAATAGGGGGATATATATGGAAAGTGAACAACTAAGTTTATTTAGTAGTGATGGAATAAAAGAAGAAATTGAAAAATTAAGAAAAGAAATAGAGTATCATAATAAAAGATATTATGATGATGATAATCCTGAAATAAGTGACTATGAGTATGATAAATTAAGTTTAAAGTTAAGAAAACTTGAAAAAGAACACCCAGAGTATGCTTTAGATTCTTCTCCTACAAAAAAAGTAGGTGGACATGTTAAGAATATTTTTTCACAGGTAAAGCATGATGTACAAATGCAAAGTTTGCAAGATGTTTTTTCATATGATGATGTAAAAGACTTTGTACGTAAAATGCAAGAAGAGTATGGAAAAGATATACAGTTTACTGTTGAGACAAAAATAGATGGCCTTTCTGTATCACTAGAATATGAAAAAGGCAAATTGATTAGAGGTTCTACCAGAGGAGATGGCTTTGTTGGAGAGGATGTTACAGAAAATTTAAAGATGGTTGATGGTATTCCAGAACTTCTTACTACTGATGATACATTTGAAGTAAGGGGAGAGGTATACTTACCAAGAAAAGAATTTGAAAGTATTAATAATAAACTTGAAGAAGCAGGGAAACAAATACTTGCTAATCCAAGAAATGCAGCGGCTGGTACTTTAAGACAGCTTGACTCAAGACTTGTAAAGCAAAGAAATTTGAGCATTTTTGTGTTTAATCTCCAAAAAGGTAAAAAATTTAAAACTCATTCTGAAAGTATTGAGTATATAAAAAATACGGGAATAAAAACTATTGAGTATATTAAAGTGTGTGTTGGTGAAGATGAGGTATTAAATGCAATTGAGGAAATTGGAAATTTAAGAGATGGACTTCCTTATGATATAGATGGAGCTGTTGTTAAAATTAATGACCTTAAAATAAGGGAGGAAGCTGGTACTACTGTAAAAGTTCCAAAATGGGCTGTTGCATATAAATATCCTCCTGAACAAAAAGAAACAAAACTTACTAATATAAAGGTTCAAGTAGGAAGGACAGGACAAGTGACTCCAATGGCAATCCTTAATCCTGTAAGGCTTGCTGGATCTGTTATATCTAAAACTACTCTTCATAATTTTGACTATGTAAAAGAAAAAGATATAAAAATTGGAGATACAGTTGTAATTCAAAAAGCAGGAGATGTAATTCCCGAGGTAATAAGTGTAGTTAAAAGTAAAAGAACAGGAAATGAAGTTGAGTATGAAATTCCTAAAGTATGTCCTGTATGTGGCGAAGAATTAGAAAAAATAAATGATGAGGTTGCTCTTAGATGTACAAATAATGAATGCCCTGCACAAATATTTCGTTCTTTAGTACATTTTGCATCACGTGATGCAATGGATATATCAGGTCTTGGAGATGCTATAGTTGAACAATTAATTGATAATAATTTAATAAAAGACATTGCTGATATATATTATCTAAAATATGATGATGTAGTTAAACTTGATAGGTTCGCACCAAAGTCAGCTAGGAACTTAATCAATGCAATTGAAAAAACAAAGAACAATTCACTTGATAAGTTGTTATTTGGCTTTGGAATGAGGCATATTGGAAAGAAAGCAGCAAAGGTATTAGCAGAAAATTTTGATAATATATATATGATAAAAGATGCAAGTTTTGATGATATAAATAGTCTTGATGATTTTGGGGCTATTATGGCACAGTCTGTTGTTGATTTTTTCTCTAAGGAAGAAACTGATATGTTAATTTCTAAATTTGAAAAGGCAGGAGTAAATCTTAATGGATTAAAAAAAGAGTTGGATTCTGAAATTTTAAAAGATAAAACTTTTGTAATTACAGGTTCTTTTGATAATTATTCTAGAAGTGATATAACTAAATTAATTGAAAAAAATGGTGGCAAGGTGTCAGGAAGTGTTTCTAAGAAGACAAGTTTCTTAATTGCAGGAGAAGATGCGGGTAGTAAATTAAGCAAAGCTGAGTCACTTAGTATACCTATTATTTCAGTTGAACATTTAGAAAAAATGATATTAGCATAGAATGCAAATGTATGAAAGAGGGTAAAGATATGAATCTACTTACAGAAAATTTAAAAAAAGTAGATATGTTTAATGATATTTTAGAAAGTCTAAAAAGTGAGAATAAGGCTATTTCCTTTAAAAATATAATGGATATACAAAAAGCATATTACGTATATAGCCTAACTGCTAATAATGATAAAAGTAGTATTATTGTTTGTAGCAATATACTTACAGCTAATAAAATGGTACAGGATTTAAAATTTATTTCTGAACTAGAAGTTGTATATTTTCCTGCAAAAACTGTGGTATATTATGATGTTGAAGCTCAAAGTAGAGAAAATCAAAATGATAGAATGTACGTCATGTCTAAAATAAATGATGGTACAAAAAAAATAGTTGTAACAACAATTGATTCTTTAATGCTTCCAATGAATGATAATAGTTTTAAGAATAATGAAAGTATTTTTATAAAAAAGGACGATACTATTGATTTTTCTGGTTTTGTAAAACAGTTAGATTTTCTTCGGCTATGAAAAGTCTGAAACTGTTGAAGGAAAGGGACAATTTTCAGTTCGTGGAGGAATAGTAGATGTTTTTGCAGTAGAGAGTGATATGCCAGTAAGAATTGAGTTTTTTGGGGATAGTATTGATAGTATAAGATCTTTTGATGTATTAACTCAAAGGAGTATTTCATCTATTAAGGAGATTTCTATATCTCGTGTTTCTGATATGGTAATTACTAAAGAAATGTTAGATGATATAACAAGAAATCTTGAAAATCTTGTAGAATGTGGAGATATAAATAGTAATTTAAAAGAAAATATTAGTAAAGATATAGAGCTTATAGAAAATGGTATGCTTGATAATTTAACTGATAAATATTTTAATTTGCTAGTGAAAAATCCTTGCTTTTTCACAGATTATTTAAAAGATTATAATATTTTTATAGATGAACCTGAAAATTGTAAGAAAAAAGCAGATAGTATTTGTTATGAAAATGCTGAGACTTTAAAAATTTTAGATGAACGTGATTATATGTATATTCCTTTTGCAAATAAATATATTTCATATGATGACGTAATAAAACGTGTGTCTAAAATTACAAATATATACATGCAAAAACAGGTATTTGATAGTAGTATAAATAAAAAAAGAGTTATCTTTGACTTTAATTCAAAAGAAATGTTTTTTTATAAAAGTTCTTTTGAAACATTACTTAATGATGTAAAAGCACTTAAGAATAAAAAGATTCTCTTAGTATTTCCAAGTCAAGTACGAGTAGAACAAGTAAAAAACTACCTTTTGGATAACAATGTATCAGTTGAGGTGCTTGATAATATATGGAGAGAAGATAATCTAAAAAAATCAAAGGTATATATAACATATGGAATAGTTTCTGGTGGATTTTATTCTAGTATACAAGATCTTGTTGTTATTGCTGAACCTGTAAGTGGTACAAATGTAAAAAGAAAAGTAAAAAGAGAGTTCTCAAAAGGAACAGATATTGAAAGCTTTGAAGATTTAAAAATTGATGATTTTGTTGTACATGAAAATCATGGTATTGGTATATATAAAGGTATATCAAGTATAAATGTCCAAGAGGTTGTAAAAGATTATATAAAGATAGAATATGCAAATAATGGTGTCCTATATGTCCCTATAAATCAACTTGATTTAGTTAAGAAGTATGTATGTGATGATAGTTCTAAACCTAAGATTAATTCCCTTGGAACAAAAGAGTGGGAAAAAACTAAGAAGAAAGTAACTGCTCATGTTGAAGAAATTGCAAAGGAACTTTTATCACTTTATGCAAAACGTGAAAAAAATCCAGGTTATGCTTTTTCTCCTGATACGCCATGGCAAAAAGAGTTTGAGGAGTCTTTTAAATATGATTTGACTGATGACCAAAAGCAGGCTGTATCTGAAATAAAAGAAGATATGGAATCTCCAAGAGTAATGGATAGACTACTTTGTGGTGATGTTGGTTATGGTAAGACAGAAGTTGCTCTTCGAGTTGCTTTTAAAGCTGTTATGGACAAAAAACAGGTTGCATATTTAGTTCCGACAACTGTGCTTTGTTTACAACAATATCGTACTTTTAAAGAAAGAATGGAAAAGTTTGGAATAAGAGTTGAGATGCTAAGTAGGTTTAAAACAAAGAAAGAACAAACTGATATATTAAAGGATCTAGTTGACGGTAAAATTGATGTATTAGTAGGAACTCATAGGATGCTTTCAAATGATGTGTTCTTTAAAGATCTTGGACTTTTAATAATAGATGAGGAACATAGATTTGGTGTAAAAGCTAAAGAGAGCATAAAAAAGATAAAGGAAACAGTGGATGTATTATCTATGACTGCGACACCTATTCCAAGAACACTTCATATGTCAATGGTTGGAATTAGAGGAATGAGTACGCTAAATGAGCCACCACTTGAAAGGCTTCCTGTTCATACATATGTTATGGAATATAACGATACGGTGATTAAAGAGGCTATTGAAAAGGAATTATTAAGAGATGGTCAGGTATTTTACTTAAATAATAGAGTTGAAGGAATAGAAGATCTTGCAAATAAAGTTAAAAGTTTAGTGCCAAGTGCAAGAGTTGAGTATGCTCATGGTCAAATGGAACCTCATCAGATTGAAGACATAATGCTAAAGTTTATAAATCATGAATTTGATGTAATAGTATGTACATCTATTTTAGAATCAGGTATAGATATACCTAATGCTAATACACTAATTGTTGAAAATGCTGATAAATTAGGACTTGCTCAACTTTATCAAATAAGGGGAAGAGTTGGACGTTCAAGTAGACTTGCATATGCATATATAACTTACCAAAAAAATAGACAAATTTCTGAGGTGGCAGAAAAAAGATTAAGAGCTATAAGAGATTTTACTGAGTTTGGAAGTGGATTTAAAATTGCACTAAGAGATTTGGAAATAAGGGGAGCAGGTAGTTTACTTGGAAAAGAACAACATGGTCACATGTTAAAGGTAGGATATGATATGTATTTATCATTACTTGAAAAAGCAGTAAACAAAGAAAAGAATAATATTAGTGAAACTCAAAATATCGAGCAGGAAATAAAAATAGATTTAGATGTTTCTGCATATATTAGTGATAGTTATATAAGTGATCCAATACAAAAAATAAATATGTATCAAAAGATTTCAGATATAAATGATAAAGATATGATGCTTGATGTTATTGATGAACTTATAGATAGATATGGTGAATTACCTAAAGAAACAGAAAATTTAATTAAAATTGTTGAGATAAGAAACCAGGCTAGAAAGCTTGGAATAACTAAAATATGTTCATTTGGTGAAATTTTAAAGATAGAGCCATATAATTTGAAAATTAAATTGACAAATTTTACGCGTAGTGATATACTAATTCGTGTACAGTTAGAGCTTGAAAAGCTTAGAAAAGAAAAGGGGAAGAGTGATGAGTAAAAAAAAGGAAATCAAAAAAAATAAGAATGTTGAAGAAGAAAAAAATAATAAAAACAAAGTAAATAATTCTAAAAAAGAAGATAGTAAAGTAGAAAAGAAAGAAGATAGCAAAGTCGAAAAAAAAGAAAAAGTATCAAAAGAAACAAAGAAAACTGATGAAAAACAAAAAGAAAAAAAAGAGAATAGTACTGAATTAAAAAAAGTTGAAAAAGTAAAAAAAGAGAAAAAGCCTGTTAGTGAAAAGGTAGTTATTATTTCAATAATTGTTGCTATTTTACTTGTAGCATTTGGAATTTTTGGCTATTATTTCTATGCAACAAGTATGCTTCCAGTCGCAACTTATGACGGAGGAAAAGTTACAAAATCTGAATATGCTATATATTACAAAACTTTCCAACCTATGCTTACTTACTTTGGGTATTCAGATGATATAATTCCTGAACAAATTGCAAATAAAGCTGCATTAGATGAAATAATTTTAAAAGAGGCTAAAAAAGAAGGAGTTACGATCCCTGAAGATAGAAAAAAAGAAATTGATGAGCAATTTCAAAATAAAGAGCAGTTATCTCAACTTGAAGAACAAAAAATAAATGCAAATCAATTAAAAGAACTATATTATGCTGATGCTATAATAAGTGCATATATTGATAAAAAGGTTGCAGATGCAAGTGATGAGGATGTTATAAACTATATAAAGGCCAAAGAAGAAAATCCTAATTTAAATTCATATGAAACAAATCATGTGTTATTTAAAACAAAAAGTGATAGTGGAACAGCATTATCAGATGAAGAAAAAGCAAATAAGAAAGCTCAAGCTGAAGCTGTTTTACAAAGAGTAAAAAATGGTGAAGATATTACTACAATTGCAAAGGATTTATCTGAAGATACAGGAACTAAAGACAAAGGAGGAAGCTATACTGTATATATGGACGGTCAAACAGATGAAAGTTATGCTAACGCTGTTAAATCTATGCAAGTTGGAGATGTTGTTTTAGTTGAAAGTTCATATGGATACCATGTAATTAAACTTGCAAGTATAACAGAAAATGGAAGAGCTAAAAATGAATATGATAGAGAAAACTTTATTAATGAAAATATAAACAAGATTAGTACAGAAAAGAACTTTAAAGTTAATTCTGATAATCTAAAGAAAGCTGTTGAACAAATTACAGGTAAATCTTCAAGTGATACTACTAACACTACATCAACAAATAGTACACAAACTACTACAACTGATAACACAACAACTGATAACAACACAACAACTAATTCTACATCTACAGGAGAATAAGGTATGATTGAAGTTATAACTAGTAAGTCTAATGAAAAAGCGAAGTTTATAAGAAGTCTAAATGATAAAAAAGGAAGACAAAAAAATGGTTGCTTTTACTTAGAAGGAATTAAAGTTGTAAATGAGGTTATAGAAAGAAGAGGAGCGATAAACTTAAGGTTTATCGCTTATTCTGAAGAAATACTTATTAATGTCAATGGTGGAAAAGAAATTCTAAATAAAATTAAAAAAATACAAAATAAAATATCTTTTTCTAAAGATGTATTTAATACATTGACAGATACCAAAACGCCTCAAGGTATTCTTGCAGTACTTGAATTTACAAATGAATTAGAAGTTTTAAATGATGAGAATATTTTAGTTCTAGACAAGGTTCAGGATTTAGGAAACTTAGGAACTATTATTAGGAGTGCAGATGCATTTGGAATAAAACAAATTATATGTACTTCGGGAACTGCAGATGTTTATTCACCTAAGGTACTTAGGTCAACTATGGGATCTATTTTAAGGGAAAAAATAACATACATTGATAATTTACAAAAAGTAGAAGAACTGAAAAAATATGGCTTTGCTATTGTTGGAACAACATTAAATGAAAAAAGTATTTCAATTGAAAAATTTGATTTTTCAAAAAAAAGCATTTTTGTTATGGGAAATGAAGCAAATGGAATAAGTAAGGAAATAGAAAAAATATGCGATTATTTTATAAAAATTCCTATGACTGGAAATGCAGAGTCTTTAAATGT
>ULLX01007250.1_pt1 | contig 11579 bp, 7 predicted proteins | sample 1951501 | NCBI WGS metagenome assembly ULLX01 (sample SAMEA4835535, study PRJEB28245) | human gut metagenome | biome: gut microbiome; material: fecal sample | place: Denmark | collected 2008
TGAAGGCTGTCCGCTAAGATGCCGATGTTTTAAGGCAAAGGGGAACAGGACAATAGAACTGAATCACAGACTCAGAAGATACAAACAGAAAGCCAAAGAGTTGCTCTGCTGCGGGGAAGGACTGAAGTACAGAGGACAGAGATGTATAGAGCCGGAAGCTGTGTTCGGACAAATAAAATACAATATGAACTACAAACGTTTCCGCCATTTTGGAAAGGATAAGGTCTTCATGGACTTTTCCTTCTTTGCCGTTGCCTTCAATATAAAAAAAATGTGTGCAAAAATGACAAAAGAAGGTATGAACTGGCTGATTAGACGATTTTACGAGCTTACAACTGCTGTTATTAGATGCTGGGAACACATAAATCAAAGAAATCTTCGAAATATCACAGCTTAAAGAAAATGAACCGAGTTGTATAGTAATGAATAAAAAAGAAGGTGCATCGTGCATTACGACACACCTCCTTATTTGCATAAAACTTAATGCCAAGAGCAAAAAAGACAATTAATACTCTGAATGTACTGTTAAAGTAAAGATGAAAGATTAATAATTGGTACGAAATCAAACTTCACATACTTTTACCCTTGTACGAAAATGCAGTTCTTTGAACTAAATTCCATTCCTTAATAGCCTCGAAGTCCTGATATTTGCACGATACAAATATCAATCGAAAAATAATTAATCAAATTCAACCAACTTTATTCCCTAATATGTTATGCGTCTGATAAGAAATATTCTCATTGCTGCAGTTTTAGTAATTATTCCAAGTAGTGTAACCATAGCACAATACCAAAATGTGCAGGAAAAAGCTCCCATGAAAAACACACCCTTAGAAGAGTTTGTGTCGCAGCAAAAAACGCTTTTCAATTTCAAATGGAAATTTCAGTTAGTTACAGAAGAAAATAAGGATGCTGATTTCGCCTCCCCTTCATTAGATGACTCCTCCTGGCGTGTTCTTGACCTACCACATGATTTCCAGTTTGAACAACCCTGGACGAAAGCTGGTGGTGGTGCCCGTGGCTTTAAGCCTATGTGTGAGGGATGGTACCGCAAAACATTCCAAGCAGATTCATTATGGAAAGGGAAACGGGTAGTGATGGATTTCGGGGGAATCATCTACTTAGGTGATGTCTACCTAAATGGACACAAAATAGCCTCAACAGACTACGGATACGTAGGCATTGAAGCAGACCTTACTCCTTATCTGCATTTTGACAAGGAAAATATAGTAGCCGTATATGCATCTACCGGTCCTAAAAAAGGTTCTCGTTGGTATACAGGCGGCGGTTTGTTCCGTGATGTTTACCTTCAAGTTCAAAATCCCACTCACATAGCACGACACGGGATTTACATTACTACTCCTGAAGTTGCATCGGATAAAGCAACAGTTGCTGTACAGGTGGAAGTAGATGGTTGGCAAAAACATGATGTATTGGTTCGCACCACGGTTCGCAACCCGGAAGGAAAAGTAGTGGGTTCTGCCCATAACACCATGCCCAAACATACTCACCAAACTTGTACTGAGTTAAAGTTGCCTGCAATAACTTTGAAAGAGCCACAACTCTGGTCGTGCAATACGCCGCAACTGTATAGTGCAGATGTGGTTGTGGTAGCAGATGGTATGGTAGTAGACAGTATTACAGAACAATTCGGTATCCGTAAGTTAGAGTTTTCACCTGAATTTGGTTTCAAACTCAATGGAGAAAAGATCTTTCTACAAGGCAATGCCAACCATCATGATCTCGGCGCATTAGGAGCTGCTTCTTACGATAGAGCTATTGAACGCATGATGCTACAGTTAAAAGCTTTCGGTTATAATACAATTCGTTGTTCGCACAATCCCTACAGTGACAGTTTTGCCCGAATTGCAGACCGCGTAGGTATGCTCATTGTAGATGAATTGACAGACAAATGGAGTGATAATGATTATTGGGGTGGCCGCCGACCATTCACTCAGATTTGGTCTGACCTGATTATAGAGTGGATAAAACGTGACCGTAACCGTCCATCAATCATTCTTTGGAGTTTAGGCAACGAGTTGCAAATTCGTGAAGGATGGACAGGTTTTGGAGGAATTAATGATTGGGGTATCACCACCTATCGTATCTTCAACCAATTAGTGAAACGCTTCGATGACAGCCGTCTGACTACCGTTGCCATGTTCCCCGCACGTGCAGGTGCTATTACTCGCCACGACAAGGACTTCAACAGTTATCTTGTTCCGCCCGAATTGGCTTGTGTTACAGAGGTTGCTTCACTCAATTATCAATCAGACAAGTATGGCGCTTACTTTCAGTATAAGCCAGATCTCATCCTATTTCAAAGTGAAGCCGAAACCCATAAATTACTGGAGCCTTTCTATAATATGGATAGAAAACGCACTGTGGGTATAGCCTACTGGGGATCTGCCGAATACTGGGGAGAGTCCAATAAATGGCCCAAGAAAGGATGGAATTATTCATTCTTTGACCATACCATGCACCCTTATCCCCAAGCTTATCTTATCAAATCCGCCTTCATGCCTGATGTTCCGGAAGTACATATTGGTGTAGTAGATGCAGCCGGTGCTGAGAGTGTCAGTTGGAATGACGTGATAGTGGGGCGCATGGCACTTAATGAATGTTGGAATTATGAACCGGGCAGCAAGCAATCACTCTTCACCTATACCAATGCCCACTCAGTGGAACTACTGGTAAATGGTAAAAGTATGGGCACCCAACTAAATGATACGACAAAAATCAATCTGCGTAATATGGTCTATTGGCAGGATGTTCCTTATGGCAATGGCGGTTCATTGGAGGCTATCGCCCGTGACAAGAATGGACAGGAAGTAGCTCGCCACCGTATTGAAAGTGCCGGAAAGGCAGTAGCACTCAGGATAGAAGCGGAAACACCGGCGGATTGGAAAGCCGATGGCATGGACTTGCAATATATCCATGTGACAGCAGTCGACAAGAAAGGTCGCCCCGTGTGGACGTATGATGAACCGCTTACTTTGCAAATAGAGGGTTCCGCCCGGTTGGTAGCACTGGATAATGGCGACCATTATACATCCGACCTTTTTCATGGTATCAGTACTAAACGGATGCATCAAGGACGTATGCAGATTATCCTTCGCAGTAATCGGGAAGCGAGTGAAGTGAAACTAAAGGTAACTTCAGCGGGGTTAAAAGGGAGTCTCCGACTGAAGACAGCTATGAATTAAAAGAAGATGTGATAGAAATACATTGAAAATGAAAAAAGTAATTATTCTACTAGTTTTATTATTGCCTGTGGCTCATCTTGTTTCTACCATGTGTGGGCAGACTTGGAGTTTTGACTTTGACATGAGTAAACCACAACCCAATTATAATGACGAAGTCGGCTTCGGTTACGACCGGGGCACTTCGCCTGTATCAAAGAAACAAAATCTGCCCATGTTTTTCTCTGTCAGAGTTCCTGAAGGAGACTATAAAGTGACGGTGACAATAGGTAGTCGACAGTACGCCGGCATAACTGCTTTGAGGTCAGAAACTCGACGAATGGTTGTGGAGCGAATGATAACGAAAAAAGGAGAGTTGCGGGATGTGACGTTCAACGTAAATGTGAGGACATCATACATTGATGGTCAAAAAACTGTTGAACTGCATAACCGTGAAAAAAAGGACTGGGGATGGGATAATCGATTAACACTAGAGTTCAATGGAGAAAAGCCAGCTGTAAGCCGAATCAGAATTGAGCCGAATCAGCCTAAGGTTAAAATTTGGCTTTGTGGCAACTCTACTGTGACCGACCAAGATGGAGAACCTTATACCAGTTGGGGACAAATATTGCCTTATTGGTTTAATGAAAATGTTTCAGTCGAGAATATTGCCATGAGTGGATTGCGCACCACATCGTTTATTGCCCAAAATCGGTTGGAAAAGATAGTACAGGAAGCTAAACCCGGCGATTATGTATTGATAGAATTCGGTCATAATGATGAAAAGGACAGTGATCCGGGTAGCGGTGCGTGGTACAACTTCACATATAATCTGAAACAATTTATTGATAAACTGCGTCCAAAGGGAACGAATATTATCTTAACCACACCGACGGAACGCCGCAATTTCAAGAACGGAAAGATTAGTGCAACCCACGGTGATTACCCTGATGCCATTCGCACTGTAGCCAAACGCGAAGGGTTACCCCTCATAGACCTTACAACGTCTACTACCGAGCTATACAATGCCATGGGAGATTCACTCAGCAAAAGACTTTTGGTATACTATCCCGCAAACAGTTATCCTGGTCAGAAAAAGGAACTCAAAGATGATACTCATAGCAACGCTTTCGGGGCATATGAGATATGTAAACTTGTTATCATGGGATTGAAATCTAATAATCTTGAACTTGTAAAATATCTCCGCCCGAACTGGCAGGATTTTTTTCCCCAGCATTACGACAACTGGCAAAATTTCTATTGGCCAGCAACACCGATAGATCGCTCGGAAAAACCTGCGGGTAACTAACAAAGGAATTATGAGAAAAATTAAACTATATCCATTAAAGACATGAATAAAAGACTAAAATTAATAGCAGGCATTTTTTGGGTAACCACCATTAACTGTTATGCGCAAATCAAAGAATTCGACCCCTTATTAGACTCTAAAGTCACAGTAATCCCGGCACCTTCCCAGGAAGAATGGAACAGTAATTATATATGGTATCCGGGACAATTAGCCGCTTTCTATCAACAACAATCAGCCAAGATTTCCAAAGAACGCTGTGTGAACGTAGGATACCCGGGAAAGTTCTTTGCTAAAAACAACCGCACTTATTTCAAAAGAGATATAAAATTGCACAAGGAAAATAATCTTCGTTGGGAAGGCCCATCCGATATTATCCTTTACGTCAATGGAATAAAACAATCCACAACTAATAAGCAGATAACACTGCCCGCAGGTAAATCTTCCCTTTTATTTGAAGTGATAACGAGCGATTCTTTGCCTTGCATTATACTAAAAGGTGACGGTCTGGAAAATCCAAATGAATGGCAGGTCAGTATGGATAAAAACTACTGGACCATTCCTGAGAGTGCCTCCATGTATAATAAGCCTGCCACTCGACCAGATGCTCCTCAAAACATAATCGCTCAAATCAAGCCACAAGAAATTCTTCCAATGCGTAATGCCAAAACCATTGGAACAGATGGAGTACAAATCGGCAAGAACGGCTATGCTTTAATAGACTTTTTTCATCTAGAAATCGGTACTCTCACTTTTCAGGCAAAGGGAAAAGGCACTGTAACCGTACGAGTAGGTGAAACTCCGGAAGAAGCTCTGGAAAGAGATGACAAGAAGCTGGAACAATACCCGTTGCCTCCCATCAAATTGTCAGAAACAGGCAGTGTCATCAGCATACCTGAACGTGCACTCAGATATGCTTCTCTTGAATGTGATGAAGGTGCTGAAATTACTTCCCTAAAATTTGATGCCTCCATGTGGCCGGTAGAATATCAGATGCAGTTTGAAACGGATGATGAGTACATCAACAATCTGTTCAAAATGAGTAGCGCTACACTTCACACCAGTATGCACCGCTTCTATCTGGATGGAGTGAAACGTGATTTCCTCCCCTGGTCGATGGATGCACTGGTCAGCACACTGGGAGGCGACTACCTGTTCGGTGATCAACAGGTTTCAAAAAACGGAATATCCATAGCACTGATGCCGCTTAACCCCAAACTATCCGATATAGGTATACCCGACTATCCGCTCCACGCACTATTTGGGTTAAAGCAGAATTACCTGCGTTTCGGAGATTTAACAACCTCCCTCCAATACAAAGACCGGATTACCCAACTGCTTGACTTTTATGCTTCCATCGTTGATGAGAACGGATTTGTGCATGGTAACTATGGTGACAGACAGTTCGGTTATACTCCGGGATGGTCTACCTACAATGGTCCTGCGCGAAAAGGTGTGGCTGCTTATGCACAGATCATGTTGTATTACAATTACATGACAGGTGCTTACTTTGCCAACTTATGGAAAGAGAAAGCACTTGCAAGCAAATACAATAAGCTGGCACAAGATTTAAAGAGAAAGATATTCAAACACTTCTGGGATGATGAAAGAAAGGCATTCATCAATGGCACGATGAATGACGGCACCACTGTAGACAAGCGGATTTCACACCATGCACAATATTGGGCTATCCTGGCAGACATATTTCCGAAAGAACATTATGACAATTTATTCGAGAATATCCTTCCCAATCTGCCCCATTATTATACCACTGTCAGCTACGAAAAAGGATATGAATTCCTGGCATATGCCAAGGCAGGACGGATAAAGGAGTTATGGGATTTCATGTACCGTGTCTTCGGTGATTGGATGGATCAAGGACATACCCGCTTTCCCGAAAACTTCCAGACAGAGGCTTCAAGAGCCAAACAACTGGAGTTTTATAGACGCCCTTACGGTTTAAGCCTTTGCCACGGTGCCAACGGAGTGCCTGCGGTAGTAGGAGCCTTAAACGGGCTTATTGGTTTCAGCCAATCGACAGAAAAGCCCAATGAATACACCATTAAGCCTGAACTTTTACACCTCAAATGGATAACCTCAAGGATTCCCGTCAAAGAAGGCTTTATCAGTGTAAAACTGAATGCAACCGGCGAAAGTACAATCGAAATTCCCAATGGTTGTATAGTTAAGGTTATCACCAAAGGAGAAGGTAAGCCATTAACATTAAGGAAGCCAGGTACATACAAATTCAAATTAATTGATTAACTTTCGGACATAAAAGTAAAAATACTTATGAAAAGACATTTTATGACAGGAGCGCTTCTTGCTCTTATACTTGCTGCAAGCTCCTGCACATCAACAAATGAAAAGATCACGCAGGAATCCTTCTCACCACCCCTGATGGGTTGGAGTTCCTGGAACACCTATCATGTGAATATCAACGAGGAATTGATAAAGAAACAAGCGGATGCGTTAGTTACTCATGGGTTGAAAGACGCCGGTTATCTATATATAAACGTGGATGACGGATTTTTCGGCTGGCGTGATGAAACAGGAAAAATGCATGCACATCCCGAACGTTTTCCTAACAGCATGAGACCTATATCCGACTATATCCATTCATTAGGTCTGAAAGCAGGTATCTATTCGGATGCAGGCGACAATACCTGCGGTTCCATCTATGATGATGATGCCAACGGAATAGGATCCGGTCTCTACGGGCACGAGCAACAGGATATGGACCTTTATCTGAAAGAATGGAACTATGACTTCATCAAGATAGATTATTGCGGTGGCAGAGAATTAGGGCTTGATGAAGAAAAGCGTTACGCAACCATTTGCGAAGCAATCAAGAATACCGGACGCACCGATGTTTCCATTAATATTTGCCGATGGGCTTTCCCTGGTACTTGGGCAAAAAGCATGGCGCGTTCCTGGCGCATCAGTCCGGATATACGTCCCCGCTGGGAATCCGTGAAGAATATTATCCGAAAGAATCTCTATTTATCAGCTTATGCCGGTGAAGGGCATTATAATGACATGGATATGCTGGAAATCGGTCGCGGATTGAAGCAGGAAGAGGAAGAAGTACATTTTGGAATGTGGTGTATCATGAGCTCGCCCCTGCTTATCGGTTGCGATATGACAACCATTCCCGAAGCTTCATTAGCTTTGCTGAAGAATAAGGAGTTGATAGCACTGAATCAGGATCCGTTAGGACTGCAAGCATACGTGGTACAGCATGAGGCTGAAGAGTATGTACTGGTGAAAGACCTTGAACAAAAACGGGGACTTGTGCGTGCTGTTGCTTTATATAATCCATCGGATACGGTATGCAACTTCAATGTACCTTTCGAAAAATTGGAAATGGGTGGAACGGTAAAAGTTCGCGATGTGATACAATGCAAGGATTTGGGAGATATGACAGACACCATCCGGTTATCAGTTTCCCCACATAGCATTGCAATATGGAGATTGGAAGCAAAGAAGCGTCTGAAACCGACTTTCTATGAGGCAGAATGGGCCTATTTACCTTGTTATGATGACTTGGGCAAGAACCCTAAACAAATATTCTATGCTGCATCTCCGGCTTGTTCCGGTAAGATGAAAGTATCAAATATCGGAGGCAGTGAAGAAAATATTGCGGAATGGAAAGAAGTGTACAGTGAGAAAGGGGGCGAATATGATATGACTATTTATTATAGCTGCGACAAAAACAGGAAACTGGAAGTATCTGTAAATGAAACCAAGACAGAAATAAAAGACCTGAATAGCGGCAACAAAGAAAAAGTAACATCCGTAACCATTCCTGTAACTTTAGTAGCCGGTAACAACGTAATCCGTATGGGAAACAACTTCGGATGGGCACCGGATATTGATTGCTTTAAGTTAAGTAAACGACAGTAACAAAGAATTTGTATGATAAGAGTAGCAATAACAGCAATAGCTTTATGCATAGCAGGAGTAACAAAAGCCCAGACTTACGTTCCTCCCGTTTTTGGCGCAGACAGTCTGAACATCCATACGGATGAAATGACACGCCTATATGTACCTCCTCAAAAGGTCATGTGGATTAGCAATGACTCTTTAGTCAGCAATGCGGAAGTACTGCTTCTTCCCGGTACGGGACAAGCGGAACTTGGCAGAAAGAGCATGTGCTCCATGCATACTACAAAAAGTGATACAGCTTCCATCCTACTGGATTATGGACGGGAGTTGCACGGAGGCTTAAAACTTGTATTAGGTTCGGCAAAACCTTGGAGAACAGCTTCTGTACGCATTCGTTTCGGAGAATCCGTAAGTGAGGCCTGTAGCCAGAATGATGGCGGCAAACGGAGAAAGGGATATTCCACAAACGACCATGCCATGCGTGATATGGTTATGCAGGTTCCAAGTGACGGACAAATTGAAATAGGAAGCACCGGATTCCGCTTCATCCGTATCGACTGTCTATCTCCCGATATGACTATCTATCTGAAAGAAGCTCCCGCCATTTTCCGCTACCGGAATATCCCTTATCTGGGTTCATTCCGTTGCAACGATCAGCATCTGAATGATATATGGATGACCGGAGCATACACCGTCCACCTGAATATGCAGGAATATTTATGGGATGGCATAAAGCGCGACCGCCTGATATGGCTGGGCGACATGCACCCCGAAGTAGCAACCATTATGAGCGTATTCGGGCATAACGAAGTAGTAAACAAGAGCATAGACCTGGCTTGCGAACAGTTCCCCCTGCCCCAATGGCTGAATGGCATCAGTACTTATTCAATGTGGTACCTGATTATCCAGCACGAATGGTATATGCATAATGGAAACATTGATTTTTTACGTCACCATCGCGCCTACATCACCGGAGTTATCGACCGCATAGATGAATGTGTAGACGAGGAAGGCAATGAAAATCTGGCAAAACAACGTTTTCTGGATTGGCCGTCAAGTCCTAATCAGCCGGGGGTTGAAGCAGGATGCAGAGCATTGCTTAGCTGGGCTTTGAAAGATGCAGAGGTATTATGCAATCTACTGGAAGAACAAGAACATGCAAAAAAATGCCGTGCCATATCCAAGCGACTGAAAAAACAAATAAAACAACCTAACGGTTTGAAACAAGCAGCCGCACTAATGTCCATCGCAGGATTAATGAAGCCCGAGCAAGCATGCAGCGAAGTTATCTCAGTAGATGGTGCCAAGGACTTTTCCACTTTTTATGGCTACTACATGTTGCAGGCCCTTGCACAAGCAGGCGAATACCAGCAAGCTCTTGACATTATCCGTCAGTACTGGGGAGGAATGTTAGATTTAGGAGCAACCACTTTTTGGGAAGATTTCAATCTGGACTGGACCCATAATGCCGCCAGACTGGATGATTTCGTTCCCGAGGGCAAAGATGATATTCATGGAGATTTCGGCGATTATTGTTATCCCAGTTTCCGACATAGCTTCTGTCACGGCTGGGCTTCCGGCCCTACCCCTTGGATGACACAGCATATTTTAGGTGTTGAGATAGTGGATGCAGGCTGTAAAACTCTTCGCATAACTCCCCATCTTGGTGATTTGGAATGGGCGGAAGGCACCTTCCCTACTCCATTGGGGATAGTCTACATCAAGCATGTCAAAGGAGCTGATGGGAAAATAGTTTCTACGGTCAAAGCTCCTGATGGAATCAAAGTAATATAAAATAAGGGGCTCTCTAACGAGCCCCTCATATTATATCAAAATTCCTCTTTCAACTGTTCACACCAGTCCGTTATACGTTTATCCGTCAGCTTCGACTGGTTCTCTATATCAATCACCAGTCCACACCATTTACCATCCCTCAAAGCTCTTGACCGGTTAAATGAATAACCTTCGGCAGACGTAAATCCGACAAGGATAGCCCCTGCCTTTTCAAAAGCATCAGCCAGTATTCCCAGACCATCCACAAAATTATCGGGATAACCGATTTGATCACCAAGCCCGAAGAGGGCTACTTTCTTGTCTTTCAGATCGAGGCTTTCTATTTCCGGTATCATCTCATCCCAATAGGTGGGCAATTCACCGTCAAACCAAGTAGAAGCACCTACTATCAGTTTATCATAAGCCTGGAAATCATTCTGCCAAGCTTTTTCTATCATGATCATTTCTACTTCTTTGTGTCCGAGCTTCTCACGTATCTTCTCTGCGATATGAGAAGTCTTGGCAGCATTCATTGCATAAAATAATCCTATCTCTTTCATAATAACTTATTATTAAATTAATATTCCAACAGCTTCTTGGCTGCTTCAAAAATTCTATCTGCACCCGGCAGAATAGCACGTTCCAGTATCGGATTAAAGCCAACCGGGGTAAAGGTAGAGCCTACACGCTGTACCGGTGCATCCAGGTAACGGAACAAGTCTGTACCAATACTGGCTGCGATCTCACCACCGAAGCCACCAAAGACTTTATCTTCATGAACAATCAGGGCTTTGCTGGTCTTCTTCACAGACTCATAAATGGTTTCTTTATCCAACGGTATCAAAGAACGGATATCAATCACTTCCACACTCCAACCACCTTCTTTTTCCAAACGTTCGGCAACATTCAAGCAGAAATGCGTTGTATTACCATAGGTGATAATACTCAGGTCACTGCCCTCACGGCGAATACGCGCTTTCCCAAAAGGAACTTCAAAATCATCAGGAACGATGGTGGCTGCTTCTACAGAATTATACAATGCTTTCGGTTCAATAAACAGCGTAAAACCACGGGAACGTATACTTGTACGGAGCAGTCCGGCAGCATCATCAGCAAAGGATGGACAAACAATCCGCGCTCCGGGCAAAGTAGCCAAAGCACCTTCCAGATTTTGCGAGTGATAGAGTCCGCCACCGATATAACCACCGGAAGCCAGGCGCAAAGTCACATTAGGCACAAACTTTCCGTTGCTGCGCCAATACTCATGGGTACATTCCACATATTGTTCCACGGCTGGCCAGAAGTAATCGGCAAACTCAGCACCCTCTATCACTACCCGGATTTTAGGATCAAAACGGCTCATTCCATTTGCTGTGCCGACAATATAATCTTCAGCGATAGGTGCACTGAATACACGAGCTTCGCCGAAT
>ULLX01018862.1_pt1 | contig 11487 bp, 6 predicted proteins | sample 1951501 | NCBI WGS metagenome assembly ULLX01 (sample SAMEA4835535, study PRJEB28245) | human gut metagenome | biome: gut microbiome; material: fecal sample | place: Denmark | collected 2008
TACTGTCCTCAACCTTTATACCACAGACTTCGCAATATACATCACCAGTAACACCGGGCTCCGTACATGTGGCAGGAACAGCATTCTTGAACAGCTTCGTGTATTCGTGTTTCTGTTCATCCAGACCATCAATAAGTTTCTTGTCCGGATATGTAATATCACTCTCCGAAAGACAGTTACCCTGGCAAGCTAAATATTCATATTTAACATTATCGTTCAGGATCAATTTATGGATATTATTTTTATAGCACGCAATACCGGTAAGCTTCGGACAGTTGCTCACGTCCAATGTGACAATATTATTGAACGTACACTGTAACCGTGTTAATTCTGTATTATTGCTTACATCAAGAACCTCAAGCTTATTATTAAAACAATCAAGCTCTTCAAGCTTTGTATTTCTGCTGAGATCAATGGATGTAAGCTTATTCCAACTGCAATTAAGTTTCTTTAAATTCACGTTATTGCTCAGATCAAGCTCTGTCAGCCCATTCTGACAGATTTCAAGTTCTGTCAGCATTACATTTTTGCTGAGATCTACCTCCTTGATCCCCTCAAGAGTTGGCTCATCCTTATCCAACTCTTTGACAATTCCTACACAGCTAAGCTTCTCCAAACTTGTTAATAACTCTATGCCCTTCAAGGATTTAACTTTATCCCCCCAAACATGAATATAAGTAACCTTTGCCACATCTATCCAGCCATCTCCGTCCTTATCATAGGTATTAGAAAGATATTGCCTGAAGTTATCATCAGGGAAATTGTCCGAATTGATCTCTACCTGTCCGGTCTTGTCATCCTTTCCTGCGTCTGTATCTGTAGCTGCAAATGCCTTGCTTTCACTCATAATGCCTGTATCTTCTATATTTCCTGACGCGTTTACAGTTATAGCCGGTACCAGCCCAGTGAAACCCAACGTCACCGCCATGGCCATTGCAATTAACTTCTTTCTCATTACGTATCCCATCCTTTCCATCAAAATGTGTTTTCATTCAATATTATCTGTAACTAATAAAACTCATCTGCTTCTGCAAATATCAGGCTTGACAGACTTTATATTGTGTCAAAGCCCATATTACTGTAATTCAGGTGGCTGTATCATTAGCCAGTTGTACATCTGATTTTCAGTTACTATTCCGTCCAATAGATTGTCATCTATATCAGTTGCCATGTCTGCATTATATGCCTGTGACATTTTTTCATTATACTCAGCTTCTGATATCTCATTGTCTTCCCATTCATAGGCAACATGATCGGGGCCAAAACCATATCCTTCACCCTTAAATCCTTTTTCATAAATCTTTTCATCATTAATGTAGTAAAGCACTTGTGCCACTCCTAAATCTGACGGATCTCCTTCATAGTCAATAAATTTTCCGCTTTTTTCTATGTATGAATTTACTCTGCCATATAACAATTTCCCTACTACTTTTCCATTATAATTTGTCAAAATTAATGAGTCACCCATTCCACGCCAATCTAAATTTTGGAATACTATCTCTGGAATATCATCATTGGTAATATAAGCGACTTGAAATTTATTTTGTCCTTTGGACTTTAAGTCAAAGCTAATTCCATAATCTTCCTCAGCCGTCATTAATGCCTCCGCATATGCCACAGCCCAGTCCGCATGAAGACTCTTGCACTCATATATTGACCAGAATTTTTTGCCATCCATTTCCTTTAATTCCAGTTTCCACTGAGTTCTGCTTATATTCGGTTCAAAGTTCTCAGCAGCCTTACCTGCAAGCCTTTTGTCCTGAGGACGATACGCGTCCACTGTGAGATAATAATATGTTCCATCATACTCAACCTTTAGTATTTCATTACAATATCCATACTCTAGCCATCCCCCTGTCTCTTCCGTGTAATAGTAATATTCATCTCCATCAAGATAAGTCCCAAGTTTATTTGGTTGCCCTTTAGGTAGTGCGTCCTTTACATCCTGTATAGCGTCATCTGACATATTTAAAACATTCTTTTCAATCCATTCAATTCCTGCCGCAGAATATATTCCAATCATCTCGGTTGGATCAGATGTAGTCTCCTGGCGAAATTGATATCCGGGTGCCAAAGCGAGATCAACTATTCCATGTTCTTCAAAAGTACCATCTCCCGTAAGCAAGTCCCCAACAATATCGTCTGGCGGGTTTTCACAGGAATAGTTCTTATCTATATCATCGCCATAGTTTTCAAACAAATTTAGAAATTGATACAGACTATCCTTTTCCGGGATTTCAGACACTGCTATCTCATAAGGTTCCGGTGGGGGTGCCTCTGTGGTCACTTCCGTTGTAGCTTCTGTAGTGATCTCAGTAGTACCCTCAGTGGTGGTCTCTTCTGACACTGCCACCTCACTTGTAGCCTCGGTTGTTGGTTCTGCGATCACCTCTTTATCCTTATCATGCAAGTGCAATATAACGCCTGTGGCAGTTCCTCCAAGTACAGCTACACACGCCACAGCACATGCGATCTTCGCCCCAACAGAGGCAAATACTCCTGTCTTGGCTACCCCTGCTACTGCACCTTTTGCCACTGCTCCGGCGGTTTCTCTGGCAACTGCTCCCACTGTCTCCTTGGCTACGGCACCTACCGTTTCCTTAGCTATAGTTCCGGAAGCCTTAACTGACGCAGTTACAACGCCTTTTCCGGCTTCCACGGCTGACGCTACCTTACCTGCCAAAGCTTTATTTCCAACAGACGCTGCCTTACCTGCCAAAGCTTTATTTCCAACAGACACTGCCCTGCCTGCAGAAGCTGATCTTCCAACTGCTGCCGCCTTGCCTCCTATTGAAGAAACTCCAACCATAGAGCCTGCTGCCTCAACATTTGCAGCCCCATAAGCCCCATTAAACATTGCAGCCCCTATACCTGTTGCTACTCCAACTGCTGCCCCCGTAGCCATGCCGGCACCGGGGCCTTTCTCTTCGCCGTCTTCATATGTTTCAGCTCCCGAAACTCCATCCGTATGTCCTGCTCCGGAGCCTAAAAATTCATATATTTTTCTCTTTGCAATATCATCTATCACCTTTGGCAGCCAGTCCATAAACTGCTCCTGGGATTGCACCGCATTGATATTTGCAAATACAAAATTGTAGCTCTCCGCAAGAATATCCTGTGTGAACCTTGTCTTCTCCTCATCAGACAGAGCAAGGTTTATCACCATGAAATATATTCTCCTGTATTGATCCTGATATGTGTTGTAGTAAAGGAAATCCACGCCCTCCTGCTTTCCTTCCTTTGCACTTATCAGACCATCTCTAATGTTATTTACCATTTCTTCTCTCCACATTACATCAGTCCATTATTAGTACTGATTGTTTCCGTATCTCATGTAATTCCAGCAGGATATCATGTATTCCAACTGGTTTATTGGATAATATTTTGTTTCTAATGCCACCGTACATCCGGCAGACGAAACTCTTATAAATTTGTATTGTTTTAATATGTACCACAGGAAAATCCCGAGACAGCCTACCACCAACACTGCAAATGCTGCCTCCGACTGTTTGTAGATCTTCTTCCCGAAGCTGATCATGACAAATGCATATGCAATGAATATCATCAACAGCATTTTCGACCGCATTTTGATAAAATCAATGCTAAGTATGTCCTGGGAACGTATGGACACATCCCCTGCCTCACGACGGATATACCAATCCCGGAGATTGTAGTGATTTCCCTGTATCATCAGATATCCATTTGCAAATGTAATATTTCCTGATCTTGGCGATAATGATCCGATATATATACCTCCCAATATTACAGCACTCTCCTTTTCAAGTTATCGTACTCTTCCTGGGTTATATATCCCTTCTCCAACAGTTGTGCATATTTCATCAATTCATCTGCCCCGCTGTTTCTTACCACATTATTCTGTAACATATATGCCCCATTAACTGCACTGGAAAATCTGTCTGCCATGGCATTTTCAGATGCTTCTATAGCTCTATCCTTCGCAAGACGAAGTTGTTGCTGAAAATTATTGATTTCCTGCTGTGAAAACCACTTTATATCAAAAGCTATTTCGCCACCTGCATATTGGATAGAGATCAGTGAAAGTCTGCTTTGATAATATTTGTACATCAAAACTATCCATACAACTAATACTGCAATTAAAAATATAATAGCTCCAACTTCTTCTGAGTCTGCCCCACGGCTAAGAGTCATACCATATGATCCTCCTATATTTTTCGGAGAACTCATGCTCTGCTCAGTGATTACAACATCTTTTCTTTCTCGACTATAACTATGCGAACTTTGCCTTACTGTACTCATCATAATGAAAAGTGAAAAAATCGCCAGTATAGTAAATACAACTGCAGCAATAACATATCCTATGTTGCTTGTTCTTTTAAAACCTGTCCCTGTAATGTCCTTTAGATCAACCACCTGACTTCTATTAGTTTTTGTTGCTCTAGGTTTTCCTTTACTATTGTAGGAAATAGTATATGATGTACCATAAAAGTATGCACGTTTGTCACTAACCACAGCAAAGCCATTCCTCACTGAGCCGTTGTGCAAATAGTTCTGAATGTAATTATTTCCCAATGTTGCCACAAGCTTTTCATTAGGGCTCATGAACAACCGGGTAAATTTCGCGTCATTTCTATTTTGTGCCGCCATCATCTGTGCATTTGTACATCTTGGACAGACCCCATTTATCAGTTGTGTTCCACATGCAGGACATACACCGCCCTGACTGTACTGCTGCCCACCATTATTTTGTTGTTGATACGCAGCCTGCCCATAACCTGCCTGCTGATAGTTACCATTCTGCTGGTAATTCATATTCTGTTGATACTGCTGTTCTCCCATCATCTTTCCTCCTAAATTTGAACATCAGCCCATTTAAAATTTGCGTTAGACAAAGGGCTGAAGCTGCATGTCAAGTTTTCATATAAAACTTGACACAATAATTAATTACCCATCAAAGCCTTTTTAGCCTCTTCAACTGTGTCGTAGAAAATCACCTTTTCTCCTGTCAAATTGTCCTCCGCAAGAAAGCTTATCCCATGCTGGTAATCATTCGGGTCTTTGCCTTCAGTCATAGTCCGTCCATTATAAGCTTCCAATTTTTCACCATTGAGTTCATGGCCCTCCAAATCACTGCCTTGGGTAATCACAAACTTATTGCTCCGTGGTGCATATACAAGTGTGTTGGGTTGGATACAACATACAGACCTATCTCCATTGCTTTTTACATTCTCATATATGTGAACACTGCCATCTTCATATGTACCTACATACCCGGTGTCATAAAAATATATTTCCGGTATATCATCGTCATTAAGATAGAACAATGCACACTTACTATCCTCAATGTACTCCATGTAATTACGATAGGCCGTCTCCCAAGGCTCCTCACCTTCAGGGACCCTTTCATATCCGTATCCATTTTCATTAATACGGACTGTGTTGTCTGTCCTATCATCATAGTAACCTTCAACCTCATAAGATAACTCACTATCATTCAAGGTCAATGTAGTAGTTGCATATTGTGGAAAACTACCATACTCAGAGTCATAAGCCTGGGTAACATCCGATGCGAGACACACCAGAACTCCATCGCTACTATACAAATATGTATTCTCTGCTTTTTCAGGCGAGTCATTAGTCTTTTCGCCATTTATATTAATATCTCCATGTTCAGCGTCAAATGAAATATCAATACAACCCTTTTCGCCAAAAACGTCAATCCATTTTCCTGCATACTCGTCAAGAATTGTCTGTGACACTTCTCCCTTTGTAAGGCTTTCACTGTATTCCACTGCTTCGTTCCAGTCACCATTCCTTAGTTTATATGACAGTGTGATATGTGTATCATCTTCCAGCTTTAAGTCCATGTGATTATTCAGCCTGATCTTTTCTGCATTTCCTTCATATATTTTGGTGTAACCCATCCTGCCATCTTCCAGTGTATTCAGAATATAAAAATATAATCCGCCATATTTAATATCGGTATAATTTATAACCGCCATGCCAATATGTTCTCCCTGCCAGTATCCTATCAGCGGTGATGAAGCCCCGGTCAGTTCATTCCATGCAGCCAGCTTGGAAAGTCTTTCCTCAGAATAGAACCACTGGACAAATGAACTGAGCATTTCCTTCTTCTCATCAACTGTAAGAACGATCTCGTCATCATTTGTTTTCGGGGTAATATCGTCCTGGTCAGTTTCACCGGTTTTATCGCCCATTCCCAGTTCATTTTCTATCCAGGCTTCGTCCTCCACATCTGAGAAAGATTTATATGGATCATCGTTTATCTGGTCGTTATCAAGATAATCTCTTGCCCAATCAGATAACCATTCAGCGAAGAAAGCACCATCCGCTTCTTCCACAAATTTGGTATCCTTTATCCAGTTCATGTCTCTTCTGAGAAGTCCCTTGCAGTCCAATTCATAGAATTTATCATCAGTATCAGGCTTTACCATATGATATCTGTCATCCACCAGATAACTGTAAAGTCCATCCTGGGTATGTATCCACTGCTCTTTCATATCAGAAACAACTGTCTGAAACTGCATTTTGTTATATATTGCTGACGCTTCATTATAATCATCAGCTGCGTCTTTTTCTCCTGCATAAAGAACAGGTGATACGGCAACTGTATCATCCGCCAGAATCTCGTACAGCGTCATGTTCTTTATTGTTTCAGTGTAATAATCATTTTTTCCATATATGGTGCGGAAAAGCTTCTTTATTTCCTTCTCAAAGTCATTTGCAGTTGTGAGATTACCATCTTCATCCTGGAATTTGACAGTCTGCTTGCCATCCTTACTGTTGATATATGCCAGGGCAACTCCCTGACTTCCGTCTATGGCATAAGAATAAAGCTCCTGCCATTTGCCCTTCTTTAAAAGGTAAATCTGCCCCTCTGAGCTGTCCTTGCGTTTGGCAACTATTCCATCGCAATTAATTATTACCCTTTCATCCTCTGAGGCTGTCAGTTCTTCAATCCTTTCAACTTCACCATTCTTGTACCCCAGGAAATCCCAGTACATATACGGAGAGCCTGCCTCCGACCGTTCATCAGAATAATCACTGTCATATTCATCATAGTAATCATCATCAGAAGAGTTCTGATCCGCTTTCAGATATATCATCACAAGAACCGGATAATCGGCTGCGTCAAGCGTCATGGCATAGCCACAATCATATCCTGCATGGTCATTTTCATGAGCATTGGCATAATCCAGATACGCATCCATATATTTGCCATAATCGGATTTTGATAAAGAATTTGCACCTTCCTTTTTTTCTGTGGTAGTTCCTGCCTTGTCACCGCAGCCCCACAGACAGATAGTCAGTATCAGAAGTCCCAGAACTGCCCATATCTTACTGTATTTTCTCATTTTTCCTCCTAATTCAGCCTAAAAATCTATCATTTTAACATCAGCCCATCTGCAATCACCAATGCAACTGCAAATGAGCCGATATTCTCCACTGATCTGCAAATGATCAGCCGTCAGTATTTACTTTACCTTTTTCTGCATAATTCCCTTCTTAACATAGTAAACAGAACCATTGTAGGTTACGTTTCCTGTGTAATTGAAATCAACCTTGCCGTTATTCACGTAGTACCATTTGCCGTTGTATTTGCACAGGGTCTTTGACTTGTCGATCTTACCATTCTTTATGTAGTACCAGCTGCTGCCGTACTTGCAGAGAGTCACTGACTTGGTGTCCATCTTGCCGTTCTGCACGAAGTAGTAGGTATTATTGTACTTACAGAGGGTTCTTGTTTTGTCAATCCTACCATTCTTGATATAATACCAGCTGCTGCCGTACTTGCAGAGAGTCACTGACTTGGTATCCATCTTGCCATTCTGTACAAAGTAGTAGACACCATTGTATTTGCACAGGGTTCTTGACTTGAAATCAACTTTGCCCTTGTTCACGTAGTACCAGCTATTGCCGTGCTTTACAAGGGTTGTGGCGTTGAAATCAACAATACCTTTATTCACGTAATACCATGTTCCCTCATACTTGAACAGCTTAGTCGCATTCTTATCATTCTCACCGTATTTCATGTAATACCATGTTCCGTTATCGTCAATGTAGATATCTTCAACCTCGTGCTGATTGCCTATATTGCATTCCTCCATGTTATCTTTATCAAGATATGAGAAATCCTCGTCAGGCATATAGTTTTCCTCGCAATCAAACCAGTTAAGCTTTGTATTCTTTCTGAGATCAAGCTTCTCAAGCCTGTTATAACTGCAATCCAGACAGGTAAGTTCAGTATTTGTGCTCAGATCAAGGTTGGTTATTTTATTTTCATAGCAATCCAGGGTCTCAAGCTTTGTATTGCCGGACACATCAAGGCTCGTGAGCTTATTGCCACCACAGTAAAGCTTCTGAAGATTGCTGCACCAGCTCACATCCAGCTTAGTAAGCTCTGCAGAATAAATATTAAGCTCTGTAAGCATTTCACAACTACTCAGATCGATGTCACTGATCTCGTTGTCACCACACCAGAGTCGCTTCAGAAAACTGTTATAAGTCAGATCAAGACTGGTTATTTTATTTTTCTCGCAATACAGTGTCTCAAGGTTCGTGTTATTTGTAACATCAAGCTCTTTAATCTTATTCTCTGCACAATCCAGGGTCTCAAGGTTAAAGTTATTTGTAACATCAAGCTCTTTAATCTTATTCTTTACACACTCCAGGTAGACAAGCTTATCATTATTTGACAGGTCTATGTTCTCAATATTGTTCTGACATATGCTGAGGTTCTCAAGGTTCGTGTTTTTTGAAACATCAAGGCTTGTCAGCTTATTTGTATCACAGTCCAGAGTTGCAAGCTTTTCATTCTTGCTGACGTCAAGCTCTGTCAGTTCATTTCCATTACACTCGATAACATACACATTAGTAAGCAGCTCGATGCCCTTAAGAGACTTTATTCCCATGTCATTTGCATGGAGGTATTTAACGTTGTCCCTCACTATGCTGCCGGTACCATCCGGATCAAACTCTTTTGCAAGGTAATTTCTAAAGGCCTCATCAGGGAAATTCTCCTCAGTCAGGGCTACTTTTACTTTCTGAGGTGTCAATCGTAAATTATCTTCGGAAATGTTCAAATATGAGAAATCTTCATCTGCCAGATAGTTATCTCTGCAATCAAAATACGTAAGTGCCGTATTATTCCTCAGGTCAAGGTGTTCAAGATTGTTTTCATAACACCAGAGACTTTTCAACGCTTTGTTATTGCTGAGATCAAGTTCTCTTAGCTGATTTTCGCCACACTGGAGCACTGTAATAGCAGGAAAAAGTTCTATTCCCTTAAGTGAACTGATTTCCTTGTTCGATACACGCAACTCCTTTACATCGTGGTTTAAGATAACTCCATCCTTATCCAGATCAAATGTTTCTGACAAATATGTTCTGAAGTTGTCATCCGGGAAATTTGTTTCATTTAACAGCACCTGTTCCTTAAAAGGTGTAATCTCACAGGTTCTAAGTTTGTCTGTATCAAGATATGAGAAGTCCACCCCTTCAAAATAATTGTATGCACAGGAAAGTGCTTTCAGTGCAGTATTATTCCTAAGGTTTAAAGTGTGAAGTTCATTATTGCCGCAATAAAGATACGCCAACTTTTCACATTTGCTCAGATCCAACTCACTGATCTTATTATCCCTGCAATCCAAAAATTCAAGTTCTCCCTGATTTGTAAGATTTAAGGATGTCAATTTATTACCTCTACATGTAATGCTTGTCAGGTTAGTATTGCTATCTATATCAAGTGATGTGAGATTATTATTGGCAAAATCAAATATCTTTAGTTTTGTATTATGGCTCAGATCAATGGAAGTAAGAGCATTGTCAAACATGCTTATCTGCAGCAGTTCGGTATTCTTACTTACATCTATGCTTGAAATCTTGTTTCCGCCTAACATCAGATATTGCAGATTTGGGAACAATTCTATTCCCTTAACTGAGGTAACTCCCGATCTGGTAACCTTCACTATTGTAATTGCATTGGCGTCTATGTAGCCATCGTTATCTGTATCATAGGTTTCTTTGAGAGCTTTTCTGAATACTTCGTCAGGGAAATTAGTCTCATTTACAGCCACAAGGTTCTCCACCTGGACTACATTGTCTGCCTGTGCTGCCTCCTGCTCCTGATAATCTGCGTCTGTATCTGTTGCAACACTCACCTCATTAACAACACCTGTGTCCCCCGGCAGCTCTGCTGCATTTGAAGGTATGGCAGGCGCCACACCGCTTAAGCCCAGTGACAATGATAACGCCACCGCTATGGTTTTCTTTGTCATTTGTTTCTCCTCCCATTTCTCATTAAATGTCAGCTCGTTTTTTATATAGAGCTATTGATTCCACTTTACTATCAAAAGGTGTACCTTTTGACAGTCCCAAAATCAAAGGAGGCTTTTAGGCATTTTGAACAAAAAACAGATTCATTATTGTTGAACATTTTCAATATTTGTAGTATACTTGTACACAAAAAAAAGACTGTCAAAAGGTACACCTTTTGACAGTCTTTTTCGGTTTATTGATTTGTTATGTTTTCCAACCTGTTGTGACTATTTTATCAGCAGGGTGGATAAATAATTTGCACTTTTTACCCCCAATTGAGTCCACACACCATAAGCAGTATCTGCATTACAATTATCATTGGGACCCCCACAGCAAAGTAGTTCTTTCTTATTTTATGTCTGAACAGCACCATTCCCACCGCTGTTCCTACAGAACCACCTGCAAATGCAAGGTAAATGAGCACAGCCACCGGGATACGATATCGTCCCTTCACCGCCTTATATTTGTCCACTCCAAAGACTACGAAAGAAACAGCGTTTATGATAAGGGTATACCATATCAATATACTGTTATCTGCGTATGCCCGCCAGAACCTTAAATCCCATCCGTCGATCTCACCTGTGCTACCAAACTTTAATGTCACCGTAACGGCAAGGATGGCAGTAAATACACTTACCAACGTTACCCTTGCCATCATATTATCTTTATCTGCCCTGCCTTTTATGAAGAAAAGGCAGCCTATGAGGTTTATCATTATAAGTCCTGTTATTGTTTCCATGTTGCTCCTGAAAATATAATTGATAAATTTAGTTTCTCTAATATTTTTAGTAAATATTTTATTAAAATCAGTTTTGTTAAAATCGGTTTTAACAAGATCATTTTTTACAAAGTTAATCACATCCGCTTCCCGATCTCCACCGCAGTAGGTGTCGTTGCCAATCCCCCAAGCCCGGTTTCCTTGATGGTCGGAGACATATCATTTCCAATCCGCCTCATTGCGTCGATCACTTCATCAACAGGTATGGCACTCCTTATGCCTGCCAGTGCCATCTGGGCTGAGGTCACTGCATTTACTGCACCTGCCACATTTCTCTTCACACAGGGAACTTCAACCAAGCCGCACACCGGATCACAGGCAAGACCCAACATGTTCTTCAAGGCAAATGCTGCCGCGTCCCCGATTGCCTCATGATCGCCGCCCATAACACT
>ULLX01009336.1_pt1 | contig 11456 bp, 10 predicted proteins | sample 1951501 | NCBI WGS metagenome assembly ULLX01 (sample SAMEA4835535, study PRJEB28245) | human gut metagenome | biome: gut microbiome; material: fecal sample | place: Denmark | collected 2008
CAGGTAGACAGTCCATTGGATTTGTATATGAGACCAAACAACCTCTTTGTTGCCGGATTCATTGGATCTCCTCAGATGAACTTCATCAAAGCAAGAGTAACCGTTTCCGGTTCCGATGTACTTCTTGTATTTGGTAACAACTCTGTAAAACTGACAGAGAGCAAAGCTAAGAAACTGATCGAGAATGGTTATGAAGATAAAGACATCATCTTTGGTATTCGTCCAGAAGACATTAAAGATGAGGAAATGTTCATCAGCAGTTCTCCTGATACCACACTGGAAGCTACTGTTAAAGTATACGAGATGCTTGGTGCAGAAGTATTCTTGTACTTCACGATCGAGGATACAGATATCACAGTACGTGTTAATCCTCGTACAACAGCTCGTCCTGGTGATACAATCAAAATCGCTCTGGATGCCGAGAAGATTCACCTCTTCGACAAGGAGACAGAAGTTACAATTACTAACTAGGATTCAACTTACATATGTGAGTAAAAATAAGGGATGCCTAAACAGGCATCCCTTAAATCATTTCTTGCGTTTTTTCTGAAAAAATGGTACAATAAATTATAATGCGACAAGAGTAGACTGTTTTCGGAGGTGTGGCAATGATATCAAATCAGATTTTGCAAAATACGATTGAAGGGATTAAGGGGATTATAAAAAATGATCTATGTGTGTCAGATGCAGAGGGAAATACACTGGCGACGACATCAGAGGATTTTTCGGTAAATCACGAGGATGGCTTGAGTTTTGTTCAGTCACCGGCAGACAGCCAGGTGGTAAAAGGATGCCATTATTTTAAAGTATATGATGAAGGACAGTTAGAATATGTGATTGTAATCCGGGGAGATTCGGAGGAAGCGTATACGATCGGGAAGATGATCGTGCTTCAGATTGAGGGACTTTTGGTGGCTTACAAAGAGCGTTATGACAAAGATAATTTTATCAAAAACCTTCTGTTAGATAACCTGCTTTTGGTAGATATCTATAACCGTGCCAAAAAGCTGCACATTGAGATGAGTGCGCGAAGAGTTGTCTTTATTATTGAGACGAATAAAGAAAAGGATTCCGGAGCACTGGAGACGGTGCGAAGTATGTTTGCAACACAGACGCAGGATTTTATTACTGCAGTGGATGAAAAAAATATTATTCTTGTAAAAGAGATTGGGGAGAAAGATCAGATTGAAGATCTCGAAAAGACGGCATATGTTATCGTAGACATGCTCAATACCGAAGCAATGTCCCGTGTCCATGTGGCATTCGGTACGATCGTAAAAGAACTCAAAGAAGTTTCCAGATCATATAAAGAAGCGAAGATGGCTCTTGATGTCGGAAAGATTTTCTACAGCGATAAGAAAGTTGTCGCTTACAGTAATCTGGGAATCGGTCGTTTGATCTATCAGTTGCCGATGCCTCTTTGCAAAATGTTTATCAAGGAGATCTTTGAAGAAAAGACACCGGATCAGTTTGATGAAGAAACATTGACGACAATCAATAAGTTCTTTGAAAATAACCTGAATGTATCTGAAACGTCAAGACAGTTATATATTCATAGGAATACTCTGGTATACCGGCTGGATAAACTGGAAAAAAGTACAGGACTTGATCTACGTATTTTTGACGACGCCATTACGTTTAAAATTGCTCTTATGGTTGTGAAGTATATGAATTATCTTGAAACCATAGATTATTGATAGACAAAGTATGAGATTGGTAACAAGGGAAAGGATGAGAAGAGATGACAGCAAATCAACTGCCTATTATTGCGCTTGATGATGTAAGCAAGCAGTATCAGACCGGTGTGGATGCGTTAAAGCATGTTACATTGCAGATTGAAAATGGCGAGTTTGTATTTATTGTAGGAAAAAGTGGTTCCGGGAAATCGACATTTATTAAATTGCTTCTTAAAGAACTGGATCCAACTTCCGGAAAATTGTATATTGCCGGAAGACTTGTAAATAAATTAAGGAGAAAACAAGTTCCCCTGTATCGTCGGAATATTGGTGTTGTATTTCAGGACTTTCGTCTGTTGAAAGACCGGACCGTTTTTGAAAACATAGCGTTTGCCCAGCGTATTATCGGCAGAAGCAAACGTGAGATGATCCGCAATGTTACGACGATGCTTACGATCGTAGGTTTGACGGATAAAGCAGATGCCTATCCCAATGAGTTGTCCGGTGGAGAACAGCAGCGTGTGGCGATTGCCAGAGCACTTGTAAATCAGCCGACCATTCTTTTGGCAGATGAGCCGACGGGAAATCTGGATCCGCAGAATGCCTGGGAGATCATGATGCTGTTACAGGAAGTAAATAAGATGGGAACGACGGTAGTGGTAGTAACACATAATAATGATATTGTAGATGTGATGCAGAAGAGAGTAGTGACGCTGAGCGAGGGAATCGTTGTTCGTGATGATAAAAAAGGTGGCTATGAATATGAGAGGGATTAGTGTATTTTTATATAGTATCCGGCAGGGATTAAAGAGCATGCGGAAAAACAGGATGTTTACGATCGCATCCATCAGTACGATGGCAGCGTGCCTGTTTTTATTTGGCCTGTTTTATTTTATTGTTGGAAATTTCAGCCATATGATCAAAGAAGTAGAAAGTTCTGTTGGAATCACGGTCTTTTTTGACGAAGGAGCCTCACAGGAACAGATGGATTCGATCGGTGAAGCCATAAAATTGCGTGATGAAGTGGATCACATAGAATTTGTGTCAGCGGAGCAGGCATGGAAAGAATTTGCGGCAGAAAATTTTAAGGATAATCCGGATTTGGTGGACAGTTTTGCGGGAGATAATCCATTGGCAGATTCTGCCTCTTATCAGGTTTACGTAAAAGATATTTCAAAGCAGGATGAACTGGCTGCGTATATTAAGGGCATTGCCGGCGTTCGGCTGGTAAAACAGTCGGCAGATGCGGCAAAAAGTCTTTCTAATGCAAGCCGTCTGGTAAGTTATATTTCCATTGCGATCATTGTAATCCTGCTTGCCGTGTCAATCTTCCTCATTCAATCCACGATTTCTACCGGAATTACGGTGCGCCGGGCAGAGATAGGAATCATGCGGCTGATGGGGGCATCGGACTTTTTCATCCGTGCGCCGTTTATTGTGGAAGGTGTCGTGATCGGATTGATCGGAGCGGTGATTCCGCTTGCCATCCTTTTGGTCAGTTATTCTTCTATTATACAGTACATTAAGACGAAATTTGATATGATATCAAGCTGGATGACTTTTTTGCCGGTAGGAACAATATTCAAAGCATTGATTCCGCTGTGTCTTCTGATTGGAATCGGAGTAGGCTTTATCGGCAGCTTCTTTACGGTGCGTAAACATTTGGACATTTAAAAGGGGGACGGCAGAAATGAAACGAAAAATTCTTGCAATTAGTTTTGTAATCTCATTGGTATTTGCCTATTGTCTGTCCGGATTGCAGCAGCCATCGGCACAGGCAGAAGAAAGCACGACGGATTATGACCAGCAGATCCGACAGGCAGAAGAAGAGAAAAAGAAGGCGGAGAGCCGTCTGGAAAGCCTTGAAAAAGATCTGAAAGAACTGGAAGACAGCAAGGGTGATATCCTCAAATATATCAAGAAAGTGGATAAAAAGATCGAAAAGATTTCGAACACAATATCCGGGCTGAAAAAACAGATCGAAACATCGCGAAAAGAATTGGCAAAGATTCAGGAAGAATGCTCACAGCTTCAGGAAAAGCAAAATGAGCAGTATGAAATCATGAAAAAGCGAATAAAATATATGTATGAGAATGGGGAAGAAGGTTATGTAGAGGCTATTTTCAGTGCATCCAGTTTTGCTGATTTTTTGAGCCGCTCAGAGTATGTACAGAAAATTTCGGAATACGATGCCAACGTATTTGCAGAATATTCGAAACGTATGACAGAGATTGAACATTCTCAGAGTCTGATGGAGGCAAAGGTAGATGAAATCTGTAGCCTTCAGGATGAAGCAGTAGCTGATCAGGATTCTTTGAAAAAACTGAAAACAAGTAAAAAAGATGAAGTCAAAAAATTGAATTCCGCAATATCTGTGACCGATAAGCGGGTACAGACATATAATGCACAAGTGGCAAAACAGGAACAGAAAGTGGAAGCCTTATTACTGCAAAAACAGCAGGAGATTCAGAAAAAGGAAGCGGAAGCTGCAAAAAAGGCACCGCAGAGTGCGCAGGCATCCGGTGGAAATACTTCGACCGATGGTGCGGATCCGGCTGCATCGAATGCTTCTTATGCGGCAAATACCGGCGAACTGCGCTGGCCGTTAAATGTATCCGGAAGAATTTCTTCGAAATTTGGTTCCCGTACCAGTCCGACAGAAGGAGCAAGCACATATCATAAGGGACTGGACATCGCAGTATCTTCCGGAACCCCGATTATCGCTTCCGGAGCAGGAAAGGTTGTGACGGCAACTTACAGTTCCAGTGCGGGAAATTACATTATGATCTATCACGGAAACAGCTTATATACGGTGTATATGCACTGCTCGAAATTGTCGGTGAAAGTCGGAGATACGGTGAAACAGGGGGATGTCATTGGAAATGTCGGATCTACCGGTGTGTCTACCGGCCCGCATCTTCATTTTGGTGTAACGGTAAATGGTAACTATGTGAATCCATTGAATTACGTAAGTCAATAATCTAAAAGTTGATAACACAGCCTGAACGAATTGCGGTTTCAGGCTGTTTTGCGAGAATAAAAAAGCATAGGAGAGATCACAATGAAACGATTAAAAAAGATTATATCAAGCAGTTTTTTTCAAGGAGCAGTCTGTGGTATCGTATTTACATTGTGTGTGTTGTCAGTACTGCGTTTTTTTGGCATTCGTATTTTGCCGGCGGGAAATGCGGCAACACAGGCATATACAAAGAATAAGTACATTGAACAGTGTATTGAATCATACTACCAGGGAGACTACACGGATGAAGAATTAGCTAACGGTGCAGCAAAAGGAATGGTTGCTGCGCTGGGGGATAAATATTCTACGTATTATACACAGAGCGAATACGATGAAGTAATGAAGAGCATTGATGGTTCATACGTTGGCATCGGAGTTACGTTAAAACAGCTTGAAAATGGAGATGTTCAAGTGGCAGAAATCACAGAGGGCGGACCGGCACAAAGAGCAGGAATGCAGGCTGGTGATATTTTTAAAGAAGTAAATGGAACGGATCTTACCGGAAAAACCATGAGTGATGTGGTTTCTATGATAAAAGTGGATGCCAACGAGGGAAAAACAGTGGAGATCAAGGTGCTTCGTACGAAAGATGACAAGCAGCAGGAGACGGTTACCTTACAGGTAGTCTGTGAAACGGTTAAAGTTGTCTCTGTAGAAGACAAACAGATGGGGAACACCGGTTATATTAAAGTGTCAGAATTTGATAATGAAACGGATGATCAGTTTTCCAAAGCTGTAGATAAGTATAGTAACGAAAAGATCAAGGGACTTGTGATCGATCTCCGGGATAACGGTGGTGGTTCTTTGGAATCTGCCATTAATATGCTAAACCGGTTGTTGCCAAAAGGAGATCTGATCACGGAAAAAAGCAAAAAAGAGGGCGATAAGACTTATCATTCCGATGACAAAGAAAGTTATCAGAAACCGATTGTTGTTTTGATCAATGAAAACAGTGCCAGCGCGTCAGAAGTGTTTGCCGGAACGTTGAAAACGCGTGGAGCGGCTACGCTGGTCGGAACAAAGAGTTTTGGAAAAGGCATTGTTCAGACTGTCTTTTCTTTGAAACGTTCGTGTGGCGGTGGAATCAAATTGACTACAGCAAAATACTATCTTCCGAATGGCGAGTGCATTCATAAAAAGGGAATTACTCCGGATGAGACGATAGAATATGAGAAAAAGGATACAGATACCGAAAAAGAGGATACGCAGTTACAGCGTGCATTTCAGATTATTGAACAGTAAAGGAGGAACAGAGGATGAATGAGTTAGCACAGCATATGGTTGATACCGTAAAGGAATGGCAGTGTAAAATTGGTGTGAGAAAAGAAAAAATGGACTTGTTTTATCCACTGCAATCGTTAAAAGAATTATTGCAGTTGAATCCAGCGGATTCCACGGAACAGTTGGAGAAGACGTTGACGGAGTTTCAGAAAGAATACGAAGATTTGTTTGGCAGACTGCATTTTTGGAAAGAAAAAGAGCGATATGGGATTGAAATTCCGGAAGAAGGTGTGATTCATATCGCAGAGACGATACCGGATCCGGAATTTCTGGAGAAGTTTTTGAAAGTGATTCAGAATCCTGTCAGTAAAATGGAAGATATTACCAATTGCTTTCAGCAGTTTGCAAACGATAAGGGAGATGTATTGCATCAGGAAAATATGGTGCATGATGGACTCGGTTCCGTATTTTACTTTGAAAAGGATTCGACAGAACGGTATGTTTATTGTGTGGAAGACGATGATTTCGGATTGACATATCATCGTTTTACAAGAAAAGAGTACGAAGAATTAAAATAACAAGGAGGAGAAGAAAATGAAACAGAAGGTAAGAAAAGTATGGGGATATGTGTTGGTGTTTGCATTGCTGGCAGGAATCTGTCCGTGGCAGGCGGAATCAGTAAAAGCGGAAAGTGAAAAAAGTTTTTCCTCGGAGAATAGGGAAGTGGAGATCACACTAACGGAAAATTTATTTCCGGATGGGCATTGGTGCGAATATTCTCTGGCGGTTACAAATCATTCCTCCCAATCGATCCGCGACTGGCAGCTGACATTATCCGTGAATGACCTTTCAAAATACAGCGAAAGTTTTGGATGTCAGGCAACGGTAAAAAACGATAAACTTGTGGTAAAAGGGCAGGGAAACGGAAAAGTAGTAGCGGCAGGAAGTACTTACAAGGTAGACGGAGATTTTAAACTCGGATTTACATCGCAGGTTTCCTTTTCCGGCGCAGAGATTACCTATGAATATGGCAGCCAGAGTACCGGTGGCGGCAATGAAGGAAGTGTCGGTTCCGGAGCAACATTTATCGACGGCTACCAGTGCAATTATACGCTGACCGGCCAGACGAAAGATGTACCGTATAAAGATACTCCATATGGAAAACACGGCGCGCTTCATGTGGACGGTCTGCAGGTTAAGGATAAGTACAATCAGCCATTTACTCTTCGTGGGGCAAGTACCCACGGAATGCATTGGGGCGATGGTGAAACCTTTTTAAATAAGACCGCATTTCAGAATCTGCGCGATGAATGGGGCGTTAATATGGTGCGCCTTGTCAGTTATGTAACGCAGGGCGGTTATACCGATGGGGCTAAGGACAAACTGGATGAACATATCCGGGAAGGCGTTTCGAATCTGACAGATCTTGGAATGTACGCGATCATTGACTGGCACGTTCATGCGGAAAATCCAAATGACAAAAAGTCGGAAGCAATTCAATTTTTCGATACCTATTCGAAAAAGTACAAAGACCGGAGTAATATCATCTATGAGATCTGCAATGAACCTACCGGAACACCGTGGGACCAGATCCGTCCTTATGCGGTAGATGTGATAAAAACGATACGAGCCAATGACCGGGATGCGATTATTGTAGTGGGAACCAATACCTGGTCTCAGGATGTCGATGAAGTGGCGACAAATGGTGGAAAACTCGTTGATCCGAACGTGATGTATACGATTCATTTTTATTCGGGCAGCCACGGGGAAAGTCTTCGCGAAAAAGTACGTACCGCACTGAAAGCAGGAACACCGGTATTTTGTACGGAATTTGGTGTCTGTGATGCCTCAGGAAACGGCGGTTTTGATCTCGAGGAAGCAGACCGCTGGATCGATTTTTTTGAGGAAAATGGAATCAGTTACTGCTGCTGGAGTCTCAGCAAGAAAAATGAAAGTGCTTCGATGCTCTCGCCGGAATGCAATAAAGTGAATGGTTTTACCAATGCAGATCTTGGTGCGACCGGGGCATGGCTCATCAATACATATCGCAGCCGGGGCGGCGAAACGCCAGCACCAAGTGTCAGTGCAGCGCCAAGCGCCGTGCCAACGCCAAGTGCGAGTGTAGCGCCAAGCGCGAGTGTAGCACCAAGAGCAAGTGTAGCGCCAAGAGCAAGTGCCACGCCGGTAACCAGCGCCGTACCGACGCCAAGTGCGAGTGCCACGTCTGGGACAAGTGAAGCACCAAAACCAACGACAAATACCACGCCGGGAAAAGGTACCACTCCTAGTGTGAGTGATTCTCCGAATGAACGTGGAGAAAATGCAGTTCCAGAAGAAGACGAAGATTTAGAGGTTGCGGTAAGTGCCAGCTCGTATACGACAACTGTAGTCGATGGAGTGCAGGGGGTCGAAGTGTCAAATTTTGATTCTCAGAAAACGACCATTACCATTCCGGATTATATTACGATAAAGGGTAAGAAATATCCGGTTATTTCGATACAAAGCAATGCCTTTGCAAAATGTAAAAAACTTACAAAAATGGTAATCGGAAAAAATGTCCGCAGGATCAAAGCAAAAGCGTTTTATAATTGTAAAAAACTGAAAACCATTGTGATAAAGACGAAAAAACTGACGATGAAACGCGTTGGGAAAAAGGCATTTGCGGGGATTTATAAAAAAGCAAAGATCACACTGCCAAAAGGTGGATTTTCCAAGAAGCAGAAAGCCGCTTATAAGAAGATCCTGCGTGCCGGAGGGGTAGGAAAAAAGGCAAAGATCAAATAAGGAGTGACAGGCGATGGACATTTTTTTACTGGAAGACGATGATGCGATCGCGATGGGACTGACCTATTCGCTTGAGCCGGAAGGCTATGAGGTGACACGCGTCTCTACCGTAAAAGAGGCGATGCTTTTGATGGCGGATCGCACCTTTTCATTATATATCCTTGATCTTACGCTGCCGGATGGAAGCGGTTACGATGTCTGCCGGAAGATCAAAGAAAAAGGCGATTTTCCGGTTATCATCCTGACCGTGATGGAAGAAGAGGTCAATGTCGTGATGGGATTGGAACTTGGTGCGGATGATTATATCACAAAACCCTTCCGCGTGAGAGAACTGCTTGCCAGAATGAAAAGTGTCCTTCGCCGGTATACAAAAGAAACGGCAGACGGAGTTTTGCGGTACAAACAGCTTTGCATTTATACGAACGAAGGACGAGTGGAAAAAAATGGAAAAGAAATTGAACTTACCGCGATGGAATACCGGCTGCTGTTGATCTTGATGAATCATAAGGGTATGATCCTGAGCCGAAACCAGCTGCTCGAAAATATATGGGATGTGGAGGGCAATTTTGTCAATGACAATACGCTGACCGTATACATCAAGAGACTGCGCGGAAAAATTGAGACAGATCCAGCCGAACCGGAATATATCCAGACGGTTCGGGGAAGGGGGTATCGAATCGACAATGAAAGATAAAAGCCTGAAACATATGATCTTTTTGGGCAGTGTAATTACCATTTTGGGAACTGTACTTATGGCATGGATCCATCCATTGTGTGCTGTTCTCTTTTTTGTATTTACTGCTCTGTTGATCGCTATTTACAGTCTGGAAATAAAGAAACGACGGGATAAATTACAGCAGCTCAATACCTATTTATCCTTGATCTGCGCCGGTAAATACGATCTTGATATCGCAGACAACGAGGAAGGGGAAATATCCATATTAAAAAACAATTTATATAAAGTAATTGTCTTGCTTCGGTCGCAGAATGCGATGTTAGAAAAGGACAAGGTGTATCTGGCAGATGCCCTTGCCAATATTTCTCATCAGTTAAAAACACCCCTTACTTCCATGATGGTAATGACCGAACTGCTTGAAAGAGAGAAGGAAGAGACAAAGCGGAAGCAGTTTGTGGAAACCCTTGACAAACAGTTAGAGAAAATGAAATGGCTGATCACGTATTTGCTGAGATTGTCGAAACTGGATGCCGGAACGGTTGTATTTCATACTGACGAAATCGCTCTGGAAGAGGTTTGGGAGGCAAGTATAGAACCGTATTTACTGACAATGGATCTGAGAAATATCAGCGTAGAAAAAGGGAAATTAGAAGGAACGATCCGGGGAGATTTTAACTGGACGTGCGAGGCAGTCGGAAATATTGTAAAAAATTGTATGGAACATATGGACGACGGAGGGCATCTTTATGTGGAGACGAAAGATTACTCGTTGTATCAGTCTCTGATCCTGCGCGATGATGGATGCGGTATCGAAAAAGACGAGCTGCCACACATATTTGAACGGTTTTACAATGGCAAACGGGCAAAAAAAGACAGTGTGGGGATCGGACTGGCATTGTCAAAAGCCATTGTGGAAAAAGAAGAGGGAAAAATACTCGTAAAAAGTGAAGTAGGAAAGGGAACGGAATTTGAAATCCGGTTTTATAAAATGATTGTGTGACAAAATTGTCATTTTTCTTTCACGGAGATGTAAGGATGCAATGTTACACTTAAATTATCAGAAAGAAAAGGAGAATGACAATGAATATTTTGCAAGTTAAAAATTTAACAAAGACATATGGAAAAGGCAACACGCTCGTAAAGGCGCTGGATGATGTTTCTTTTGAAGTAGAACAGGGAGAATTTGTCGCGATCATCGGCCCTTCCGGTTCCGGAAAATCTACACTTTTGCATATTCTTGGCGGCGTGGATGTTCCGACAGGCGGGCAGGTCATCGTAGACCAGACTGATATTTCTACACTGGATGAAACGGCATTGGCGATCTTTCGCCGCCGTCAGATCGGATTGATCTATCAATTTTATAATTTGATTCCCATTTTGACGGTGGAAGAAAATCTTACCCTGCCGCTCTTGCTTGACGGAAATAAGCCGGATCCGAGACTGCTTACCGATCTGGTAGAGAGACTGGGACTGGAAGACCGTTTGAAACATCTTCCGAATCAGTTATCCGGTGGACAGCAGCAGAGAGTCTCTATCGGGCGGGCGTTGATGAACAATCCGGCGCTTCTTCTGGCAGATGAGCCAACCGGAAATCTGGATAGTAAAAACAGCGCAGAGATTATTTCGCTGCTTCGGATGTTTAATAAAGAATTTCATCAGACGGTAATTATGATCACACACGATGAAAAGATTGCACTGTCTGCCGACCGCATCATTGAAATACGAGATGGAAAACTGGTAAAAGACTGTAGAAATGGGGGAGAGAGCGATGAATATAGTAAATAAATTAACGCTCCGCCATATGAAGACAAATCGGGGGCGGACGATTGTAACCACACTGGGGATTGCTGCCGCTGTAGCCTTGATCACGGCGATATTTGTAAGTCTCGCTTCCTTTTTGGATATGACAGGAGAAATCTGCCTGTACTCGTATGGAAACCGGCAGTCTGTCTCGGGAAATGTATCGCCAAAACAGTTATCCGAACTAAGAAAAGATAGCCGCGTGAGTATGGCAGGAGCCAGCCTGGCATTACCGGAAGAAAATGCGTTCCAGCTTGATGGCGCAAAGAGCCCGCGAACC
>ULLX01023363.1_pt1 | contig 11365 bp, 10 predicted proteins | sample 1951501 | NCBI WGS metagenome assembly ULLX01 (sample SAMEA4835535, study PRJEB28245) | human gut metagenome | biome: gut microbiome; material: fecal sample | place: Denmark | collected 2008
CTTCAGGGGATCATGCCGGATATGACTATCCTTATGGATCTTGACGCAGAAGTGGGCCTTGCCAGAAAGAAAAATCAGGCAGAGCTTGACAGAATGGAGAGAGAAAGCGTTGATTTTCATAAGAAAGTAGTGGCCGGATACAGAGATCTGGCAGACAGATATCCGGAGAGGATACTCAAGGTGGACGCAGCTTTGCAGGTACAGGAAATTCATGATATAATAGTAGCTAATATTGAGAAGAAGCTGGGCTTAGAATAGCATACAGCGGATTTGACAGAAAAGAGGTGTGTGCCATGATAGATTTTACAGAGATAATAGGGCATGAGGACATAATCAAACATTTCAAGAAAAGTATAGAGCTGGGGCAGGTTTCCCAGACATATATCATAAATGGTGAGAACGGAAGCGGAAAGAAGACTCTTACCAGAGCCCTTGCCAAGACTCTTCAGTGCGAAGAGGGTGGCACAGAGCCTTGCAACCATTGCAAATCATGTCTTCAGAGCGAGACGGGCAATCAGCCGGATGTGGTATGGATTACCCATGATAAGCCTAATTTTATATCCGTAGACGAGATAAGAGAGCAGCTTATCAATGATATTGATATAAAGCCGTACAGCAGCAGATACAAGATATATGTTATAAATGACGCTCATCTTATGAGACCTGAAGCACAGAATGCATTACTTAAGACCATAGAGGAACCGCCGGCATATGCCATAATAATCCTTCTTACAGAGAATATGGAGAAGCTGCTTCCGACCATAGTATCAAGATGTATAGTGCTGAACATAAAGCCTGTGCGTGAGAATGACATTATGGAATATCTGGAGACAGTGTTACACCTGGACAACGAAAGAGCAAGATTTTGCATGGATTTTGCCCAGGGCAATCTGGGAAAGGCAATAAGACTTGCCAGCAGCGAGGATTATAGGGAGATAAAGGAAGACGTTGTCCGTGTAATGAGAAAGCTTAACGAGATGTCTGTTGACGACGTGATATTTGCCATAAAAAATATGAACCACAATAAGCTTAAGGTTGGAGATTACATAGACCTGATGATGATGTGGTACAGGGATATCCTTATGCTCAAGGTAACAGGAAATCCGGGCAGACTTATGTTTAAGGAATATGTGGGTGATATCAAGAAGCAGTCATCACATATCTCATATGAGGGCATTGAAAATGTAATAAAAGCCATGGACAAGGCAAAGATCAGACTTGAGGCAAATGTCAACTTTGATATAGCCATGGAACTTATGCTTCTTACAATGAAGGAGAACAAATAATGAAGGAAATAATAGGTGTACGTTTCAGACCTAACGGCAAGATATATTTCTTTGACCCTGAGGATAAGAAGGTTGAGGTGTCTGATTTCGTTATAGTTGAGACCGCAAGAGGTGTAGAATACGGAAAGGTTGTACTTGGGAGAAGAGAGCTTGATGAGACTAAGTTCTCTTCAAATATCAAGCCCGTAATAAGGATCGCTACACCTGAGGATAAGGTAAAGTACGAGGAAAACAAAGAAAAGAGCAAAAAGGCATTTAACATCTGCCTTGAGAAGATCGCCAAGCATAAGCTTAACATGAAGCTTATTGAGGCAGAATATACATTTGACAATAATAAGGTCCTTTTTTACTTTACAGCAGACGGCAGGATTGACTTCCGAGAGCTGGTAAAGGATCTTGCGTCAGTATTCAAAACAAGAATAGAGCTTCGTCAGATCGGCGTCAGAGATGAGACCAAGATCGTGGGCGGAATAGGAATATGTGGAAGAGAACTCTGCTGTAACAAGCATTTGTCAGAGTTCGTGCCGGTATCTATCAAGATGGCAAAGGAGCAGAATCTGTCCTTAAATCCTACCAAGATATCAGGTGTGTGCGGAAGACTCATGTGCTGCCTTAAGCACGAGCAGGATACCTACGAGTATCTGAACGGCAAGCTTCCTAATGTGGGTGATACCGTAAGAACCATGGATGGAGTCAAGGGAGAGGTTCGCTCTGTAAATGTCCTGAGACAGAAGGTTGATGTCATAATCACTGATCAGGATGACAACAAGGAAGTAGTAACATATCCGATAGAGGAGCTTAAGTTCAAGCCTAGGAGAAAGAAGAACTCAGAGAGACTGAGCGATGCAGAGTATAAGGCTCTTGAGGCTCTTGAGGACAAGGGAGGAAAATCAAAGTTCGATGATTAATCTAAAGACCGACGAACGGATAGATGATCTGCAGTGCAACGGCTACAGGATAATACAGAACGGAAAGATGTTCTGTTTCGGAATGGACGCAGTTTTACTTGCAAATTTTGTCAGACATAAGCCTGGTGCGAGATATATTGATCTGGGAACCGGAACAGGAGTTATACCGCTCCTTCTGGCGGCCAAGGACGGATATGCTCCGGGCAGTGATGGTACAGTTACAGGTGATCCTCGTTTTATCGGTGTTGAGATTCAGAAGGAATGTGCGGAGATGGCGTCAAGAAGTGTACTTCTAAATGACGTGGCACATGTTGTCCGGATAGATAATGGAGATATAAAGGAGGTCGGCTGTAATTACAGCAAGGCCTCCTTTGACGTTGTAACATCAAATCCACCATATATAAAGGGAGATCATGGACTTGACAATCCCTATGAAGCAAAAAATATCGCAAGACATGAGGTACTGGTGACCCTTAAGGATGTTGTGGCGGCTGCGGCACATCTGCTTAAACCGGGTGGAAGCTTTTATATGGTGCATAAGCCATTCAGGCTTGCAGAGATATTTGCAGAGTTATCGGCGGCGAAGCTGGAGCCCAAGAGAATGCAGCTTGTACACCCGTATATAGACAAGGAACCTAATATGGTGCTTATAGAGGCGGTGAAAAACGGCGGTTCCATGATAAAGATCGCACCACCTATGATAGTGTATAACAGGGATGGCAGTTACACAGAGCAGCTGCTGGCCACATATGAGGGACAGGCGAAGCATTGACCGGCTTTGTAAAAATGCCTGCAGAGCAGCCTTAACTATGAAGGCATGAAATTGATAAATATGGAGAATTAGAAGAATGAGTGGAACACTTTATCTGGTTGCTACGCCAATCGGAAATCTTGAGGACATGACCTATCGGGCAGTAAGGATACTTAATGAAGCAGACCTGATAGCTGCGGAGGATACCAGAAACAGCATAAAACTTCTTAATCATTTTGAGATAAAGACACCAATGACCAGCTACCATGAGTTCAACAAATACGACAAAGCGGCATATCTGGTGGAGAAGCTGCTTGCCGGGGAGAATATTGCGGTCATAACAGACGCCGGAACACCGGGTATATCGGATCCCGGAGAAGAGCTGGTGAGACAGAGCCTTGAGGCAGGAATCACGGTTACTTCTGTGCCGGGAGCCTGTGCGTGTATCACAGCACTTATAATATCCGGGCAGAAGACGAGAAGATTTGCCTTTGAGGCATTTCTCCCTTATGACAAGAAGGAGAGGGAGAGGATACTTAAGGAGCTTCAGGACGAAACAAGGACAATGATAATATATGAGGCACCCCATAAATTAAAGAAGACCCTGGCGGATCTCTATGACGCCTTGGGTGACAGACGGATAACCTTATGCAGGGAGCTTACAAAGAAGCATGAGACAGTGGAGCCTACTACACTTACAGAGGCAATAGACTATTACAGGGAAAATGATCCAAGGGGTGAATATGTCATAGTAGTTGAAGGTATAGATCCGGAGGCGCTTGCCGAAGCAGAAAAGAAGCAGTATGACGAAATCTCTGTGGTGGAGCATGTGAAGATGTATATGGATAAGGGTATGTCCAAGAAGGAGGCCATCAAGCAGGCTGCTGTGGACAGGGGCGTGCCAAAGCGGGATGTGTATAATGAGGTCATAGATATGTAGCCAAAGGGGAGTTGTATGGAGAAGAGGACAATATTGCTTGTGGAGGATGATTTCGCACTGGCTATGGGAACTGAATATGCTTTGTCTGCAGAGGGATATGAGGTAAGACATGCAGATACTATAAAGAAAGCCGGGGAGATGTTCTCTGATGACGTATCCCTTATCCTTCTTGATGTAATGTTGCCTGACGGAACCGGATACGAATTCTGTAAAACCCTTCGTGGCAGGGGGGTGAGAGTTCCCATAATATTTCTTACCGCCATGTCGGAGGAGGTCAATATAGTTCAGGGACTGGAGCTTGGGGCGGATGATTATATAGCAAAGCCCTACAGAGTTAAGGAGCTTATGTCCAGGATCGCGGCAAACCTCAGACGCTACGACATGACAAGAGAGAAGAAGCCGGCAGTTTACTATATAGGCAGACATAGATTTGCAGTGGACGAGTTCAGACTTTATCTTGGGGATGAACAGATAGAGTGCACCAAGAGTGAATTGAGACTCCTCAAGGAGCTGGTGTCGAATGAGGGCATTGTCCTCACCAGGCGGGCACTTCTGGACAGACTGTATGATATAGACGGTGCATTTATAGATGATAATACCCTGTCGGTATACATGAAAAGACTCCGTACCAAGCTGGGAGAGGATGCAGCGTGTATAGAGACTGTCAGGGGTGTAGGCTATAGGTTTGTGAAAGGGTGAAGCTTTTAATATTGGCTGTACCACAGGATTAACCATATGAAGAGTTTATACGAAAGAAAACAATACATCATCGGAAGCGGGCTTATTTCCATAAGCCTTCTTTTCGTGTGCCTGATCGTAATGCGTATAGTGATCGGATATGGATGGGGGGAAACCCTTGCGGTGATGGTCGTTATATTTGCAGGACTTGCGGCTATAGTGATATTCGGGTACAAAATGCTTGACCGTGCTTACAACGACATGGAGAAAGTATCGGGAGAAATGATAGATGTGGTTGAGGGTGATGGTGAACTGGCAGAGGAAGAGTACTGTCAGGGCACTACCGGAATACTCTATACCAATTTCTATAAGATGGTTTCCTATCTCAGAGAGAGCAAGCAGCGGGAAATGGACGAGAAAATATTCTTAAGGGACATAATCTCGGATATATCCCACCAGTTGAAGACTCCACTGGCTTCCCTGAATGTATTTGTTGACTTGCTCCTTGATGACAAGGTTGCCGAACCTGAGAAGAGAAAGCAGATGCTTAAGGAGTCCAAGAACCAGCTTGACAGAATGGAATGGATGGTGCTGTCCCTCCTTAAGCTTGCCAGAATAGAGGCAGGGGCGATACAATTCGAGCGGACTCCGGGAAATGTGAAGCTTATATGTGATCAGGCGGCTGAAAGTGTAAGGTATCTTACAGATAAGCGGAACCAGAACGTAAATGTGATCTGTGATGATGGCGCAGAATTGGTGTGCGACGGAGAATGGCTTACAGAAGCATTGATCAATCTTCTTAAAAACGCCTCGGATTACTCTCCTGAGAATACAAGTATAACTATTGAAGTGGAAAACAACGATCTTTTTACCAGAATACATGTTAAGGATCATGGCATGGGTATTCCTGAGAAGGAGCTTGCAAATGTCTTTAAGCGTTTTTATCGTGTACATAAAGAAGTAAATCCAAACAGCGTAGGAATAGGGCTGTCCCTTACCAAATCTATAGTAGAGGGTATGGGTGGCAGCATATCCGTACGGAGCGTGGAAGGAGAGTATACCTGCTTCGCCCTGACATTTGTACGGTAAAAGGATAGATTAGAATAAATATGATATAGATTATGAACATTTGACTTAATCATAGCAAAGAAAGACACACATCATGACAAATAAAATATTATCACAAAATAACAGCCAACAGAAACAGAATATAGAAGAGAAAATGCAGAAGACAGTAGTCGTATGGCTTGGGGCGTTGGTGTGCTGCCTGCTGTGGGGAAGTGCATTTCCCTGTATAAAGCTTGGATATGGATTCTCAGAAATAGCCGCAGGTGACACCGCGTCACAGATATTATATGCAGGCATGAGATTTACCCTGGCTGGGGTTGCTGCCATAACCATAGGCAGCATAATGAAGAGAAAGTTCATATACCCTCAGGCAGAGGCTGTTCCTAAGGTGCTCAGCCTTTCCTTGTTTCAGACTGTGTTACAGTATATGTTCTTCTACATAGGACTTGCCCATACTACCGGTGTAAAAGCATCCATAATAGAGGGAATGAACGTGTTTGTTGTGGTATTCGTATCGGGAGTGCTGCTTAAGATGGAGCATGTAGGAGCAGGGAAGATCATTGGATGTATCATAGGATTTGCCGGGGTAGTACTGGTAAATATAACAGGCTCGGGAATAGATATGAACATGCACTTAAACGGAGAGGGCTTCATATTGCTGTCCACAGTAGCATATGCATTTTCATCCGTGCTGTTAAAACGCTATTCAAAGAAATATGATCCGGTAATGTTAAGCGGATATCAGTTCATCATAGGTGGAGTGATAATGACCGCCGCCGGGCTTATCCTTGGAGGACACATTAAGCTTGCTGGTGCAGCTTCCGTGGCTATGCTTATTTATCTTGCTCTTGTATCGGCTGTTGCCTATTCTCTGTGGGGGATTCTGCTTAAGTATAATCCCGTATCTAAGGTGTCGGTATTCGGGTTTATGAATCCGGTCTTCGGGGTGCTGCTGTCGGCAGTTCTTTTAAGGGAAGACAGCTCCCTCGGTATCAACGCTATCATTGCACTTGTGCTTGTATGTGCAGGGATATATATAGTAAATAAAGCACCGGGCAAAAAGTTAAGGAAAATAAGATCAGACAAATAAAAATCAGGCAAATAAAAACCGGGGAAGTCTAAAACCCCGGTTTTTATAAATATCAATATTTGTTCAGCTTTGCAGGAGGGTGCATACGCTTCTTCGCGTCAAGTACAGGAATTACTAATGCCACTTCGAATAAATCCTTTTCACTAAACTGGAATACACCATGATTTGCCTCTACGATATTCAGCATAGTCAGGTCTATGTAGACAATCATAAAGAAGGATACACCTCCGGACTCCAGAATATTCCTTAAATAATCTTATATGACACCAGCTACAAGTTCACCGGTTTCACTGCACGATTTAAGTAAAGCTTCAGTAACCTATAACATATTAAAACAAAAGGGGCGCCGTTACTATTGCGATAGTAACGGCATTCTTGAACGGTCGATTAACGAAATAACAAGTTTATATATCTGACCGATTAATGATAGTTGTTTTTCTTTTGTGAAAGTGACAAATGACACATGGACAAGGAAAGTACACCATCACTTTGTGAGTCGTACCATTGGATGTGTCAAGTATTGCATGAAAACTTGACATGCAGCGTCAGCTTTTTGTCGCTGTGCACCCCCCCTTATCTTACAATTTTGTAAGAATAAATCTGCTTCCGGGTCACGGAGCCGTAAGATTAAGAGGGTAAACTCCAATGTATAAAGTTCAAGTAGTTTATATTGATTAAGAAAGTGTCCAATGACATACAAAAAGAGAAAAGCACACCATCACTTCGTGAGCCGTGCCATTTTAAAAGGGGAGAGGCAGGATGACAAATTATCTGGGAATATGTAGAAAGTATTTAAAGTCCAACAGGAAGAGGAGCATTATAACCATCATCGGAGTGGTCATAACAGTTGTGGTGCTCTATGCAGGATTGAATCTGGCTTATGCCACACTGTTAAATCAGAGAGAGTCCACCAGAAAGGAAGCGGATTATGATTTCGTTCTGCTGACTGAGAGCAGGGCGCAGGCAGAAAGCATAGCAGAAGATGACCGTATAGAGCGGGCATACGTTGGTACATATACATATGTGGATTGGTATTCCGATATGTATTCAACGGATGGCGAGTATGTTGACGATGTAGAAAATGATGATACGGTCAATGGAAATGTAGGCAGCATGGTCAGTAGTGAAGATGAGGAAGGCACAGGGGAGACTGAAACTGTGTACGACAATGCATTATTTGTCTGTGTGAAACAGCCATACAGAATGAACAGTATCATGCTTGACATGGAGGCAACCTACGGAGTTACAGCAGATATGAATAATATGATATTAAGCCTTTACTTCCAGGGAGACGCAGATGAGGGGAACAGCATAGTGATACTGCTGCTGATCGTGTTGCTGGTATCCTATATATTTGCCATATTTGCAGTGGGAATAATAAGGAACACCATCCAGATGTTCACCATGGAGCAGGTCAAGGATTACGGAATACTCAGATGTGTGGGAGCTACCAAACGTCAGCTTAAGAATGTGATCGCTTTAATGGGGGGTATGCTTGAGGGAAGCGGAATAATCGCAGGTATATTGCTCGGCGGTGTAACATCCATGGTGATCGGATCTGCTGCCGGAATAGGTAATTCAGGATTTCATCTGATCCCGGTGATACCTGTATTGATCGCATATTTTGGAGATCTGTATTTCGTAATAAGAGAGAACTGTAAGCTGATCACGGGAATGTCTCCGATAAATGCAGTAAGAGGTCAGTTCAAGATAAAGAAGGAGAGCATAAAGAGAAGATCTGCCGGACTTATGGGACGTGTGTTCGGAGTCGAAGGCGAGTATGCAAGAAAGAATGTATTAAGGAACAGAAGAAGATTTCTCAAGACAGTTTCAGGAATAACCATAAGCATTACGGCAATGGTTGCGGTGTTCAGCATAAGAGCCGGACTGGATACAGCAGAGGAAAGGTTAAACAGCAGGTATGGTGATTATCCGGCGGAGATCGTTTCAGTACCTGAGGTGGCATACGGATATGACATTGACAGTTCAAGAGGAGAACTTCCTATGGTTGAACAGTTTGAGGAATTTGCAGCTAAGAAATGTGTAACAGAAGCCAAGAAGGTATACAGAGCTCAGGTCTATGTGACAGATCCGGAAGAGCTACGCAGCCATCAGACAGATGACTATAAGGAAAATTCCATGACAGGAAGTGCTTATGCGAAGCTGGTGGCAGGCGTGTTCAATTCCGGGATCGAGATGGAAGGCCTTGATGAGGATGACATGAAGCTCCTTGAAGACAAGCTGGTAGACGGTACAATAGATACAGGCTCTGACGGAGTTGTACTTGTGGCAGGCGGCTCTGATTATATTGCCGGGGAATACGAGGAAACCACATTGTACGATCCTATGGTGCATTTTGATATGTACGATTACAAGGTGGGGGACACTATCACCATAGTAAACAGTAAGGAATATGAACAGAGAGTTGATGAGCTGTTTCATAAGGATGGCAGTGATAGTGAAAATGTGGAGAGAAATGCCGATACAATGAATGCTCTTGAGGATATATACAACGACATGATAGAAGAGGGCAGAACAACCACCTATACCATCAAGGGTATTGTGGATATGGGAGACCGTATTATGACCGGCACAGTTGTATATGTTCCGCTTGATACATATTTTCGTGAGACCGGTTATGATGAGAATGATATATCAGGCATGAAGTACAAGATAGATCCTTCAAACCTCAGTACCGGGGATTATGACATGATATATTCCGGAACAAACAGCTACATGGTACTGTTAAGCGAATTAAATTCATTCACAAAGGTGCTTAAGGGACTGGTTCTGGCGGTGATCTTCGTATTCAGCTTGAGTGCGGTGAACATCATTAATTCCACAGCAGGAAATCTGCAGATGAGACGTAGGGAATTTGCCCAGCTGAGGGTTATAGGAATGTCAAGAAAGAGGCTTATGAAGACGGTGATGCTTGAGGGTGTCATGGTTGTTGTAATAGCCAATATCATAGGCGATATACTGGGAAGTCTTATATACAGGGGGCTCTACAGCTATATGAACATGATAGTTGAGCTGAGGTTCACACTGTCCTACGGATCCATGCTGGTGGCACTGCTTGTGTCCTGCCTGCTGATATTCGGAAGCATATATGTACCACTTAGGAGACTGCCTAAGGGTATGGCAGAGGATCTTATGGTGGAGAGCGAGATATAAAGGAACAGCTATAAATTGCAGATATAAAATACAGACGGGTTATATAAGGACCATTAAGAAAGGTGGAAATAATCATGGAAATAGTAAAGCTTGAGCATGTAACAAAAATATACGGAGAGGGCGACACAAGAGTATGGGGACTGGATGATGTGAGCCTTACCATAGACAAGGGAGAGATCGTATCCATCGTGGGAGCCTCAGGTTCAGGAAAGTCAACACTTCTGCATGTGATGGGAGGTGTGGACACACCTAACAGTGGAAATGTCATAGTTGACGGCAGAGACATAACAACTCTTTCAGATGAGGAGATGTCGGTGTTCAGAAGACGCAAGATAGGCTTTGTATTCCAGTCCTATCACCTGATACCGGTTCTTACCGTGGAGGAGAATATCAACATGCCGATACTATTAGATCACAGAAAACCGGACAGGGAGTACATAGATCATGTTATAGAGATGTTGGGAATAAAAGACAGGAAGAAACATCTGCCAAGCCAGTTGTCAGGTGGACAGCAGCAGAGAGTTGCCATAGCCAGGGCACTTGCCAACAGACCTGCACTTATACTTGCCGATGAGCCTACCGGAGCTCTCGACTCCAAGAATGGAAATGAGGTTATGACCTTGCTTCAGGATTCTGTAAGAAAGCTTGACCAGACTCTTGTGATCATAACTCACAACATTGACCTGGCAAGAGAGGCAGACAGGATAATTAAGATCGCTGACGGCAAGATAGTGGAATAGAGAAACAATCAGAGCATTTGTCTGATGTTCAAAGGGAGAGGAGATTGACCATGAAAGGCTTATTCGGATTTCGTAAGCTGGATATGTATATGGGAAGAGTACATAAGAGAAGGCTGTGGAGCATTATCGCGTTATTTGCATGTGCAATATATGCTGTGGCAGGAGCTGTGGGCGGAACAACCTTTAAGACCTATGCGGCAGAGCCTAAGGTCATGGTGACAGACTATAGTATAAGCAGTGACAGTGTAACTGCCGGAGAGAACTTTGAATTGAGTGTGACCATCAAGAATACAGCCACAAAGGCAGTAAGCAATATGAAGGTATCTGTATACGCTGAAAATGGTGAGTTTATACCGGAGGAGGGTGCCGGAACAGTGTATATCAAGGAGCTTAAGGCTGACAGTGAGGAGACACTGACATTTGCCATGAAGACCATAACAGGGCTGGAGGAGAAGACCTACAAGCTTATGGTGAAGAACGAGTATGAGGACAGATACAGCCAGGCGTACACAGTTACTGATACTCTGTATATTCCGGTGGTGCTGACTCAGAGAGTGTCAGTTACCGACATGTATGTAAGTGGCGGTGCGGTTCTTGGAGAAGCTATAGAGATTACAGGAAGCATAAACAACCAGGGCACAGGCAAGCTCTACAATGTGTCTGTTGAGATAGAGAGTGATTATGTGGAGCCGCAGACCAGCTACGTGGGGAATATTGAGCCGGGTAAGAG
>ULLX01008019.1_pt1 | contig 11361 bp, 9 predicted proteins | sample 1951501 | NCBI WGS metagenome assembly ULLX01 (sample SAMEA4835535, study PRJEB28245) | human gut metagenome | biome: gut microbiome; material: fecal sample | place: Denmark | collected 2008
GCCGAGCCACCCCTTGAAGGGGTGGCGGCGACTGCATGGCGTGTCGGATGAAGATGTAATCGTGCGGCGCGGCAGGGTATAAAACGCACGGCAGCGCAAAACGCGTAGCAACGCGTTTATAAGAAAAGGAGAATCCGGAATGATCTATATTATAGAGGACGATGAAAATATCAGAAATCTGGTTCAGGTGGCACTGAACGGTTCCGGCTATGAGACTGCGGCATTTGAAACTGCGGAGGAAGCACTTGGCGCATTTAAAGTAAAAGCTCCCCAGCTGGCGATTTTTGATCTGATGCTGCCGGGAATGGACGGACTGGAAGCAATCCGTAAAATTCGTGCAAACGATGCATGGAAAAAGCTCCCGGTGCTGGTGCTGACGGCGAAGGACAAGGAATACGACAAGGTAGCAGGACTGGATGGGGGCGCAGACGACTATATGACCAAGCCCTTCAGCGTGCTGGAGCTGCTGGCACGGGTGCGTTCCCTGCTGCGCCGTACCAAAGAGGAGGAACCGGAACAGCCGAAGCTTTTCGACTGCGGTACCCTGCATCTGGATCTGGAAACGCGGGAAGTAAAGGTAAATGGAAGAGAGGTCCTTTTAACTTACAAAGAATATGAGCTGCTTGTTTATCTGGCAGAAAATCAGAACCGTGTGGTATCGCGGGATGAGCTTTTGGATAAACTCTGGGACTGGCGGGCGGACGTGGAGACGAGAACGCTCGATATTCATATCAAGACCCTTCGCCAGAAGCTGGGGGAAGAGGCGGGACACTACATTAAAACGGTGCGCAGTGTCGGCTACCGTTTTATGAAGCCTCAGGAATAGGAAAGCAAAAGGAAAAATGGGGAAATGAAAAAAATTATGATAAAAAATCCGGTACTGGTCCGCTTTGGCATGATCTTAGTATTGGCACTGGCGATCAGCAGTATTGTTTCGTCTTTTTTTCTTGGAAGCCGGATGCGGCAGGAAAATGTGGAGATGATGGAAAAGACGATTTCCGTAGTCGAATACACACTCGATACGGACAAACCGTTGCAGGAGCAGCTGCAGAAGGTTCATGCCTCTGCACTGGATGCGAATGTCCGGGTTACGATAATCGCAAAAGACGGGACAGTGCTTGCTGATTCTGATCTGAAAAATGTGGACGGTATGGAAAATCATCTTGACAGGCAGGAGGTAAAGGAGGCACTTGAAAAGGGTGAGGGCAGTTCGACCCGTTATTCTGAAAGTCTTGGTCAGGAGATGCTGTATGTAGCAAAGCTTTCAGAGGATGGAAAGGCTATTATTCGTATGTCGATTCCCTACACCGGCCTTTTCCGGTATATGATCGTAGTGCTTCCGCTTCTGCTTGTCGGAATGATAGTTGCGTTTGCTGTAAGCGTTGCAGTTGCGGCGAGATATTCCGGATATATCCGCTCTGATGAAATCAAACGGCAGATGGTGCAGATGGAACGGGACCGTAAAATTCGCCAGGAATTTTTCAGTAATGCCTCCCATGAGCTTAAAACGCCGATTACGTCCGTGCGGGGCTATGCGGAGCTGTTGAGTCAGGATTTTGTCAAGGATGAGGCGACCAGGAAGGATTTCCTTGCGAGGATTTTAAAGGAAACAGAGCATATGACAAGTCTGATCGATGATATCCTGATGATCTCGCGGCTGGAAAGCAAGGATGCGGAGGTAACGCTGAGTAAGGTGAATTTAAAAAGCGTGATGGATGAGGTTCTGGAATCACTGACACCACAGGCGGCATCCTGTAAGGTGGAAATTTCGGGCTCGTGTGGAAATGTGATCCTCCAGGCAAGTCTGCAGCAGATGCGGGAGCTTTTATCAAATCTGATCAGCAATGGCATCAAATACAACCATCCGGGCGGACATGTCTGGACAAAAATCTGGCAGGAGCCAGAGGCAGTATATATAGAAGTAAAGGATGATGGCGTAGGAATCGATCCGGAGGATCAGAAACGTGTCTTTGAACGCTTTTTCAGGGTGGACAAGGGAAGAAGCCGTAAAATGGGCGGAACCGGACTGGGACTGTCGATTGTGAAGCATATCACGGCGTATTATGGGGGCAGTGTAAGGCTTACCAGTGAGCCTGGAGCCGGAAGTACATTTTTTGTCGAAATTCCGATGTCCGGAATAAATAAAATGTAAAAATATTGTCTAAAAAGCGTTAATCTTTTCGGCAAAAACAGAGGAAAGGTTGACAATATCTGGTTTTAGAAGTAAACTAATCACTAAATTCAGGTAATTGCTAGATAATGATATGACAAGGAGAATGGATACCTGGGTGTTAAGGAGGAGATCATTATGAGAAAAAGCACAGTGAAGAAAACTGTAACAAAGGCACCCGTTAATAAAAAAGAAACCGTAAAAGCTGAGACTGTTGCGGCAGTAAAGACCGAAGAATCCAAGACAGAGGCTGCTGAAGCAAAGGCAGAAGAAAAAGCAGTTGAAGCAGAAGCAACAGCTGCAGCTAAAGCAGAGGAAAAGCCCGCAGCAAAGAAAACAGCTGCAAAGAAGACCACAACAGCAAAGGCAACCGTTGAAAAGAAAGCACCGGCAAAGCGCGCAACAAAAGCAGCTGCTGTAAAGACCGAGGTAAGCGTTCAGTTTGCAGGCAAGGAATACACAACTGAGAGACTGGTTGAGATTGCCAAAGATGTATGGCAGTATGACCTGGGCAACGCACCGGAAGAGTTCAAGAGCGTTGAGCTGTATGTAAAGCCGGAAGAGAGCGCAGTATACTATGTGATCAACGGTACAACGAGCGGAAGCTTCGGAATCTAAGTGTCTGAGCAGGCACCGCAATCGAAAGCAGGCGTCGCCATAATCTGAGCGAGCGCTGCAGAATCAGAACGTACATAATACACAGAAATAAGAACAGCCGTATCGGGGACGAATCCTTCCCGGTGCGGCTGCCTTTTTTTTCATAAATTCTCCATTCCGCAGGCGCTTTGCGCCGAAGGAATCGCGAGGCGAACGTCCAGTTCGGCTCTGCAATCCTAGCTACTTTGTGACGCCTGCGGCACAAATAGCTGTGCGAAAAATAAGCGATCACGCTTATTTTTCACACTATCTTCACAAGTATTTTGGGAAAATCTGTTGACAATAGAGTAGGGGAGTGGTAATGTAATCATCAGAAGGTGTTAGCACTCCAATTGATTGAGTGCTAACAAATCAGAAAGCAGGTGAGAACGTGGAACTCGATGAAAGGAAAAAGAAAATTCTGCAGGCAGTTATTCGGAACTATCTGGAGACAGGAGAGCCGGTCGGCAGCAGGACAATTTCCAAGTATACCGATTTGAATTTAAGTTCCGCGACCATCCGTAATGAGATGTCCGATCTGGAAGAGATGGGCTACATTTTACAGCCCCATACCTCTGCAGGACGGATTCCTTCTGATAAGGGTTACCGCTTTTATGTAGACACCATGCTGGGTGAGCGGGAACGTGAAGTGGAAGAGTTAAAAGGTCTGCTTCTGGAAAAGGATGAAAAGATGGACACTCTCTTAAAGAGAGTGGCGAGAGTGCTGGCGACCAACACCAATTATGCGGCGATGATCACCACACCCCAGTATCAGCGCAATAAGCTGAAATTCATCCAGCTTTCAAAAGTAGATGAGCATCAGCTTCTGGCAGTTGTTGTAGTAGAAGGCAATGTGATCAAGAACACGATGCTTCAGGTCGAAGAGGATCTGGATGATGCGACACTCCTGAAACTGAACATCCTGTTGAATACCCATTTGAATGGGCTGTCGATTGATGAAATCAATCTTGCAATGATTTCGGCGATGAAGCAGCAGGCAGGCGTTCACAGCGGCATTGTAAGTGGTGTGATTGATGCAGTTGCCGAAGCGATCCGGTCGGATGAGGATTTAAAGATCTATACCAGCGGAACCAATAACATCCTGAAATATCCGGAGCTGACAGATAACCGGGAAAAGGCAAGTGAGCTGATCAATGTTTTCGAAGAAAAGAAAGCATTGGGAGAATTGGTTCAGGATTCTCTTTCTGAAGAGAGCGGTACCGGTATTCAGGTTTATATCGGCAATGAGACACCGGTTCAATCCATGAAGGATTGCAGTGTTGTAACTGCAACCTATGAGCTGGGAGAGGGCATGAGAGGTACAATCGGAATCATCGGCCCCAAACGAATGGACTATGACAAGGTCATCGGTACCTTAAAAACACTGATGAGCGAGTTGGATACTTTATATAAGAAGTAGAAAGGGTGACAGGCGTGGCAGAAGAGAGAATGGAAGAGGAAGTAAAGCAGGACACATCGGAAACCGAAACGCAGGAAAAACGGAATACGGAAGAATGTGAAGAAACTGCGGAGGCTTCCGCAGAAAATACAGAAACCCCGGAAGATGGGGAAGCTTCTGAGGAAAAAGATAAAAAAGGCTTCTTTTCCGGAAGAAAAAAAGAGAAAAAGGAAGATGCCGTAAAGGCACAGATCAACGAGCTGCAGGATAAGGTAATGCGGCAGATGGCTGAGTTCGAGAACTTCCGCAAGCGCTCCGAAAAGGAAAAGTCTGCGATGTTCGAGACAGGCGCAAAGAGCGTGATCGAAAAGATCCTTCCCGTTGTAGATAATTTTGAAAGAGGACTTGCAACCGTACCGGAAGACGAAAAGGATGCTCCTTTTGTAGACGGTATGAACAAGGTTTACAGGCAGCTGCTAACAGAGCTTGAAAACCTTGGTGTAAAACCGATCGAAGCGGTCGGCAAAGAGTTCGATCCCAACTTCCACAACGCAGTGATGCAGGTGGAAAACGATGAGCTGGAACCCGGAACTGTAGCACAGGAGCTTTTAAAGGGCTACATGTACAGGGACACCGTGGTACGTCACAGCATGGTCGCTGTTGTGCAGGAGTAAAAGCCTGCAGGCAGCTTTTCATAGATTTGAACAGAACATAAGACATTGCTTGAGATAGCCGATAAGGCAGAAGGAGAAAAGTTATGAGTAAGATTATTGGTATCGACCTTGGTACAACAAACAGCTGCGTAGCAGTTATGGAAGGCGGCAAGCCTACCGTTATCGCAAATGCAGAAGGAGCAAGAACAACACCTTCCGTAGTTGCATTCACAAAGACCGGTGAGAGACTGGTCGGCGAGCCTGCAAAACGTCAGGCAGTTACCAATGCAGACCGCACCATCGCTTCTATTAAGAGACATATGGGTACGGACTACAAGGTAGACATCGACGGAAAGAAATATTCCCCTCAGGAAATTTCCGCTATGATCCTGCAGAAGCTGAAAGCTGACGCAGAGAACTATCTGGGTGAGAAGGTATCCGAAGCAGTTATCACTGTTCCTGCATACTTCAACGATGCTCAGCGTCAGGCAACAAAGGATGCCGGCAAGATCGCAGGCCTCGATGTAAAGCGTATCATCAACGAGCCTACCGCAGCAGCTCTGGCATACGGACTTGACAACGAAAAAGAACAGAAGATCATGGTATACGACTTAGGCGGCGGTACATTCGATGTTTCCATCATCGAAATCGGCGACGGCGTTATCGAAGTTCTGGCAACCAATGGTGATACTCATCTGGGCGGCGATGATTTCGATAACAAGATCATTGATTGGATGGTTTCCGAATTTAAGGCTCAGCAGGGCGTAGACCTGTCTAAAGATAAGATGGCAATGCAGAGACTGAAAGAAGCAGCTGAAAAGGCGAAAAAGGAGCTGTCCAGTGCGACAACAACCAACATCAACCTGCCTTTCATCAGCATGAACGCAAACGGACCTCTGCACTTTGATATGGATCTGTCCAGAGCAAAATTTGATGAACTGACAAGCGATCTGGTAGAGCGTACTGCAATTCCGGTTCAGAACGCATTAAAGGATGCAGGCATTACCGCTTCCGAGCTTGGCAAGGTACTGTTGGTCGGTGGTTCTACCCGTATCCCGGCTGTACAGGATAAGGTAAAACAGCTGACCGGTCATGAACCCAGCAAGTCCTTAAACCCTGACGAGTGCGTTGCACTGGGTGCTTCCATCCAGGGCGGTAAGCTGGCAGGCGATGCAGGCGCAGGTGATATCCTGCTGCTGGATGTAACTCCTCTGTCTCTGTCCATTGAGACAATGGGTGGTATCGCAACCAGACTGATTGAGAGAAATACAACCATTCCTACTAAGAAGAGCCAGATCTTCTCTACTGCAGCTGATAACCAGACAGCCGTTGATATCAACGTTCTGCAGGGTGAGAGACAGTTCGCAAAGGACAACAAGTCTCTTGGACAGTTCCGTCTGGATGGTATCCCGCCTGCAATGCGTGGCGTACCGCAGATCGAGGTTACCTTCGATATCGATGCAAACGGTATCGTAAATGTATCCGCTAAGGATCTGGGCACAGGCAAGGAACAGCACATCACCATCACTGCTGGTTCCAACATGTCCGAAGACGATATCAACAAGGCAGTGAAGGAAGCTGCTGAGTTCGAAGCACAGGATAAGAAGAAGAAAGACGCAATCGACACCAGAAACAGCGCAGACTCTTTCGTATTCCAGACCGAGAAGGCTCTGAATGAGGTTGGCGATAAAGTAGACGCAAGCGCAAAGGCAGGCGTTGAAGCAGATCTGAATGCACTGAAATCCCTGCTGGAGTCCACCAAGGATCAGGAGCTGACAGACAGCCAGGTAGCTGACATCAAGGCAGCTCAGGAGAAACTGATGCAGTCCGCTCAGGCAGTATTTGCAAAGGTTTATGAGCAGGCGCAGGGCGCAGCTGGTCAGGCAGGTCCTGATATGGGTAACGCAGCAGGTGCAGGCAGCAATGCAGGTGCAGGCAGCAATCCGGATGATGATGTTATTGACGGAGACTTCAGAGAAGTATAAAATAATACCCGGTAAATCGGCACAGTGCCAGATGACGCTGTGTCGGACCGGAAGAATGTACAATGGGGGCCGGATTCTTTCAGGCCCCTATCCGTGTGTAAACGCATATCTGCAACCTATGCAGGACGGATGCTTTGCAGTATTTTTGCATATGCTGCAGATATGCGTTATATGAAGATAAGCTTTAATAGAGGAGTTTGAATTATGGCGGAACAGAAAAGAGATTATTACGAAGTCCTCGGTGTTGACAAAAATGCCGATGACGCCGCTCTCAAAAAGGCATATCGTGCTCTTGCCAAGAAATATCATCCGGATATGAACCCTGGAGATAAAGAAGCAGAAAAGAAGTTTAAGGAAGCATCCGAAGCATATGCTGTTTTGAGTGATCCTGAAAAGAGACGTCAGTACGATCAGTTCGGACATGCGGCATTTGACGGTGGCGCCGGCGGAGCTGGCGGCTTCGGCGGTTTTGATTTTAACGGCGCAGATTTTGGAGACATTTTCGGGGATATTTTCGGAGATCTCTTTGGCGGACGCAGAGGTTCTGCCGGCGCAAGAAGCGGCCCCATGAAGGGAGCAAACCTGCGCACCAGCGTCAGAATTACCTTTGAAGAGGCTGTATTCGGTACGGAAAAAGAAATCGAGCTGACGGTGAAGGAAGAGTGTAAGACCTGTCACGGCACGGGCGCGAAGCCGGGAACCAGCCCGGAAACCTGTCCGAAGTGCGGCGGCAAGGGTCAGGTTGTATTTACGCAGCAGTCTTTCTTTGGAACAGTCCGCAACGTTCAGGCGTGCCCGGACTGCGGCGGTACCGGTAAGATTATCAAAGAAAAGTGTACCGATTGTCACGGAAGCGGTTTTGTTCCGATGAAGAAACGGTTTGCAGTCACGATTCCGGCAGGTATCGACAACGGTCAGTGCAAGAGACTGGCAGGACAGGGCGAACCCGGTATCAATGGCGGTCCGAGAGGTGATGTCCTGGTAGAAGTTATCGTTGGACAGCATCCGATTTTCCAGCGTCAGGATACCAACATCTACTCCACTGTTCCGGTTTCCTTTGCAGTGGCGGCGCTGGGCGGCGAAGTTGTCATCGATACCGTGGATGGTAAGGTGATTTATGACGTCAAGGCAGGCACCCAGACTGATACGAGAGTTCGTTTAAAAGGCAAGGGCGTACCGTCTCTGCGCAACAAGGATCTGCGCGGCGATCATTATGTAACTCTGGTTGTACAGACTCCCGAACATCTTTCTGCAGAAGCAAAAGAGCTGCTGCGCAAGTTCGACGAAGCGACAGAAGACAGCTTACATGCGGCAGAACGCGTCAACAGCGGCGAAGCTCCGCATAAAGAAAAGAAAAAGCGCGGATTTTTCAATAAAGACAAATAACGCGAGTGGACTGTAACATGTAATTCAGGAAGTGGCAGGCGTTTTGTGCATTTTGCGGATGCACAAGCGCCTGTTTTTGTGTTATAGTAAAAAACTGAGTTAGTGTGTTTTCGGGAGGTGTTTCAGATGAAGTGGAAAAAATTTAAAATAAAAACCGTGACAGATGCAGAAGATATTATTATCAGCACCCTGTACGATATCGGGCTGGAGGGTGCGCAGATCGAGGACAAGGTTCCGTTGACGGCGCTGGAAAAGGAGCAGATGTTTGTAGACATTCTGCCGGACGGTCCTGCGGACGACGGCATCGCATATCTGAGCTTTTTTGTGGAAGAAAAAGAGGACGGCAGTCTGGAATTAAACGGCGAACCTGTGACCGAAGCGCAGATCTGCGAAAAGGTGAAGGAAGAGCTGGACGGTCTGCGCATGTTCTGTGAGATCGGGGAAGGCAGCATTGCGGTAGATGAAACCGAGGATATCGACTGGATCAACAATTGGAAGCAGTATTTCCATCAGTTTTACATCGACGATCTTCTGGTAATTCCGTCCTGGGAGGAAGTCAAACCGGAGGATCAGGGCAAGATGATCCTACACATTGATCCGGGCACGGCGTTCGGAACCGGTATGCATGAGACAACGCAGCTGTGCATCCGTCAACTGAAAAAGTTTATCACACCGGAGACAGAGCTTTTGGATGTGGGAACCGGCAGCGGTATTCTGGCAATTCTATCTCTGATGTACGGCGCAAAGCATGCGGTCGGAACAGACCTCGATCCCTGCGCGGTGGATGCGGTTGCGGACAATATGGCGAATAACGGCATCGCACCGGAGCAGTTTGAAATGATGATCGGAAATATCATCAATGACAAGGCGGTCCAGGATCAGGTGGGCTATGAAAAATACGATATCGTCGTTGCGAATATTTTAGCGGACGTTCTGGTTCCGCTGACCCCCGTGATTGTAAATCAGCTGAAAGAAGGCGGCATTTACATCACATCCGGCATCATCGATGATAAGGAAACGGTTGTAACGGAGGCGGTAAAGGCAGCAGGCCTGGAACTGCTCGAGGTAACATATCAGGGCGAATGGGTCAGCGTGACCGCGCGGAAGAAGGAAACGCAGTGCGCAGGATGAAATGCAGCGCGCTGATTCATGACAATAGAATTCTCACAGAGCGTGTATTCTATTGTTCATGACAATAGAATGTTCGCGGAGCGCGCATTCTATTGTTTAAATGCAACACAGGTTGAAGCGTGTCGTACAGACGAAAAGAAACCAAAAGGGGCGTCAGGAATCAAATGTATCAGTTTTTTGTGGAGCCTTCCCAGATCCAGGGCAATCGGATTGTGATAACGGGAAGCGATGTCAACCATATTAAAAATGTGCTTCGGATGAAGCCGGGCGAAGAAATTGCAGTATCCAACGGTACAGACGGCAAGGAATACCGCTGCGGGATCGAAGAGCTTCTGGAGGAGGAAATTATCTGTACGCTGCGGTTTATCAAAGAAGACGGGCTGGAGCTGCCGGCGCGGGTGACTTTTTTTCAGGGGCTGCCCAAGGCAGACAAGATGGAATTTATCGTGCAGAAGCTGGTGGAGCTCGGCGCATACCGGATTGTGCCGGTGGCGTTGAAGCGCAGTGTCGTTCATCTGGATGAAAAAAAGGCGAAAGCGCGGCAGGCGCGCTGGCAGTCGATTGCAGAAGCAGCAGCGAAGCAGAGCAAGCGCCGGATTGTGCCGGAGGTTGGGGCAGTCTGCACTTTAAAGGAAGCGCTGGAACAGACGAAGCAGATGGATTTAAAACTGATTCCCTACGAGCTTTCCGAAGGGATGATGCGGACGAGGAAGCTGATCGAAAGCGCAGCGCCCGGTCAGGAAATCGGTGTGTTTATCGGTCCGGAGGGCGGCTTTGAAGAGGCAGAGGTAGAGCTTGCGATGCAGTCCGGATTTATGCCGGTGACGCTGGGCAAGCGGATTTTGCGGACGGAGACAGCGGGGCTGACCGTGATGGCGTGGCTGATGTACCAGTTGGAAGACTCCGGCATATCATAAAGCAGGAAACGGTTTGCCCTGTGGCGACCGGGTTCAAACGGATTTTTTCGAGATTTTGGAAAAAGCAGGTGAAAGGTTATGGAATGTTATCTGGACAACTCGGCTACAACGCGGTGTCTGGACAGCGCGGCAGCGCTGATGGCCGGGATTTTATGTACGGACTACGGAAATCCGTCCAGTTTGCATCATAAAGGGGTGCAGGCGGAGGAATATGTCCGCCATGCGCGGGAAGTGATTGCAAAGACGTTAAAGGTTACGCCCAAGGAGATCTTCTTTACCTCCGGCGGGACGGAGTCGGATAATCTGGCGCTGCGCGGTGCAGCGTATGCAAATGCACGGCAGGGCAAGCATCTGATTACGACATCGATTGAGCATCCGGCGATCCTCAATACGATGCAGTATCTGGAGCAGCAGGGCTTTGAGGTGACGTATCTGCCGGTCGATGAAAACGGAAAAATCCGTCTGTCTGATCTGGAAGCGGCGATCCGTCCGGATACGATTCTGGTTTCGATCATGCACACGAATAATGAGATCGGAGCCCTTGAGCCGATCGCAGAGGCGGGCGAGCTGATCAAACGCGTCAATCCGAACACGCTGTTCCACGTGGACGCGGTGCAGGGCTATGGCAAGGCAAAAATTCTGCCGAAACGGATGAAAATCGACATGCTGTCTGTTTCGGGACACAAAATCCACGGACCGAAGGGAATCGGATTTTTGTATGTCGGGGATCGCGTGAAAATCCGTCCGATCGTGTTCGGCGGCGGACAGGAGCGGGGACTGCGCTCCGGTACAGAAAATGTTCCGGCAATCGCAGGCATGGGAAAAGCTGCAGAGGAGATGTATCAGAACCTGGATACCGATCTGGATCGGATGTATGCGCTGAAACAACGGCTTGCCGACGGCATTTCCACGATGGAAAACGTGCGGATCAATGGACTTTGCGGACGGGACAGCGCACCGCATGTGCTGAGCGTGTCGTTTGCAGGGGTGCGCAGCGAGGTGCTTCTGCATGCGCTGGAGGAACGGGAAATCTATGTGTCCGCAGGAAGCGCGTGCGCATCGAACCATCCGGATACGGCAGGGA
>ULLX01047482.1_pt1 | contig 11111 bp, 10 predicted proteins | sample 1951501 | NCBI WGS metagenome assembly ULLX01 (sample SAMEA4835535, study PRJEB28245) | human gut metagenome | biome: gut microbiome; material: fecal sample | place: Denmark | collected 2008
TCTTTCCCAGAACGAGTTCGTTGGTTCCTCTGCACAGAAGGACGTTCTGCTGGAGGTAAAGTCCGGCACTGTTGAACTGGGCGTTCTCGACTATGTAATGGCTAAGGCTTCCATCGGCGAGGGCACAGATTACGACGATCTGATGATCGTTGAGGGCGTTGAGCTCCAGCCTGAGGAATACGCAATCGGTATGAGAAAGGGCGACACCGAGACAGTAGCAAAGGTAAATGCAGCTATTGACGAGCTGGTCGCTGACGGAACTCTCAAGAAGCTTGCTGAGAAGTATGATCTCGCGGACGTATACGCATTCGATAACTGATAATCAAAGCCAATATGCGGGGTGGGACGCTAAGCCCCACCTTGCTTTTTATTTAAAGAACGAGGTCTAAAATGTCATTTCTTGAAGTAACCGCGCAGCTTGCAAACGGATTTCTCACAACTCTGCTGATTTTCGGCGTGACGCTTGTCGGCGCAATTCCGCTGGGGCTGCTGATAACGCTCGGCTCAATGTCAAAAGTTCAGCCAATAAAATGGATATTCAAGGTGTTCGTCTGGATAATCCGCGGAACTCCGCTTATGCTGCAGATCATTCTGGTGTTCTACGGACCGGGTCTTATGGGGCTTGGCGTGAAGTTCGACAGACTGGTTGCGGTTATTCTGGCGTTTATCATCAACTATGCCTGCTATTTCTCGGAGATCTACCGCGGTGGCATTGAGAGCATTCCAAAGGGACAGTATGAGGCAGGGCAGGTTCTCGGAATGACTAAGGCGCAGATTTTCTTCAAGGTCGTGCTGTTCCAGGTCGTAAAGAGGATCGTTCCCCCGATGGGAAACGAGATCATCACACTGGTCAAGGACACTTCTCTGGCGCGCGTTATCGCCGTCGTTGAGCTGGTCAAGGCTGCCGAGAACATCGTTTCACTGAAATCCCTTATCTGGCCGCTGTTCTATGTCGGCGCGTTCTATCTGCTTTTCACTGGTATAGTGACGCTGCTGCTGAACTACGCAGAAAAGAAACTGAACTACTACCAGGGCTGACGGAGGTGCGAACATGGCATTATTAGAGGTAAACGGCATTTTCAAGCGCTTTGGCAAGACTGAGGTGCTCAAGGGCATTGATTTCACGATGGAAAAAGGCGAGGTGCTGGCGATAATCGGTTCTTCCGGCAGCGGAAAGACCACGCTGCTCCGCTGTCTGAACTTCCTTGAAACTCCCGACTCCGGAAGCATAACGCTCAGCGGACAGGAGATATACAACGCTCAGGGGAAGTACACCGACCGTGAGATACGCGAAAAGCGCCTGAATTTCGGCCTGGTGTTCCAGTCGTTCAATCTGTTCCCGCAGTACACGGTGCTCAGAAATGTCTGCCTGGCTCCGGAGCTGATGAGGATAAACCAGAGCGAGCGTAAACTCAGCCATCAGGAGAAAAACCAGATAAAGCAGGAGATCGAAGCGCAGGCGCGTGAAATTCTGACTTCTGTCGGGCTTTCTGAGAAGCTGATGAACTATCCGTGCGAGCTTTCCGGAGGGCAGCAGCAGAGAGTTGCTATCGCAAGAGCGCTTGCAATGGAGCCTGTAATCCTGTGCTTCGACGAGCCGACTTCCGCACTGGATCCTGAACTCACTGGCGAGGTGCTCCGCGTAATAAAAGAACTCAAGGACGCAGGGCGCACGATGATACTTGTCACGCATGAAATGGGCTTCGCGAGAAGCGCAGCGGACAAGGTGATATTCATGGCTGACGGCGTTATAGAAGAGTACGGCACTCCCGAGGAAGTATTCGGCAGCCCGAAGAGCGAAAAGACGATATCGTTCCTTGAAAAATCTCTGGAAAATATCACTTGATGTATTTTGCAACTTGCCGGTTTGAAACTTGCAAAATTGCGGCTGAAATCGTTTGAATGGTCATGCTACAGCGACTTGATTGAAAGTTGGTTTTGCGCCTGTTTCAGGAGAATTTGCTCTTTTTGTGTATGGCGCACTAAAAATATGCTGCATTTGCAAAAGTATTTGTGCAAATATGTGATTGACAAAATTCGCATTTTCGGCTAAAATATAAATGTAATCAAGAAACAAAGGCGTTTCAGAGTACGGGGTTACTGCCCCTGGCTGAAGCGCCATTTTTGTTTCCGGGATCTAAACATAACTCTCAAGGAGGAAAAGGGACATGGCAGAACATTTTAACGTAGTTGAGCAGTTCGGTATTGACGTTTTCAACGAGGAAACGATGAAGCAGCGTCTTCCGAAAAACGTATTCAAGGCTCTTAAAAAGACGATCGCCGAGGGCAAGGAGCTTGACAGCAGCATCGCTGATGTAGTTGCAAGCGCAATGAAGGACTGGGCAATCGAAAAGGGCGCAACACATTACACCCACTGGTTCCAGCCTATGACCGGTATCACCGCTGAGAAGCACGACAGCTTCATTTCCCCGATGGGCGACGGAACTGTTATCATGGAATTCTCCGGCAAGGAACTCATCAAGGGCGAGCCTGACGCTTCCAGCTTCCCGTCTGGCGGTATCAGAGCAACATTCGAGGCAAGAGGCTATACCGCATGGGATCCTACTTCCTATGCTTTCGTAAAGGGCGGTTCTCTCTACATTCCTACCGCATTCTATTCTTACTCCGGTGAAGCGCTGGATAAGAAAACTCCTCTGCTCCGCTCCATGGACGTTGTTTCCGACGCAGCGCTGAGAATTCTGAAGCTGTTCGGCAATACCACCACAAAGAGAGTAGTTGCAACCGTAGGCGCTGAGCAGGAGTACTTCCTGGTAAACAAGTCTACCTACGATAAGAGAAAGGACCTGATCTTCACCGGCAGAACTCTGTTCGGCGCTCCGGCCCCCAAGGGACAGGAACTTGACGACCACTACTTCGGTACCATAAAGGACCGCGTGGCAAGCTACATGAAGGACCTTGACGAGCATATGTGGAAGCTTGGTATCACCTCCAAGACAAAGCATAACGAAGTTGCTCCCGCACAGCACGAAAACGCTCCTATCTTCGCGCCGGCTAACCTGGCGACCGACCAGAACCAGCTGACAATGGAGCTGATGAAGAAGATCGCACTTGAGCATGACCTGGTTTGCCTGCTCCACGAGAAGCCTTTCGCTGGCATCAACGGTTCCGGTAAGCACGATAACTGGTCCCTGTCCACAGACGACGGTCAGAATCTGCTGGATCCCGGTAAGTCCCCGATGGAGAACGCACAGTTCCTGACATTCCTGGTTGCAATCATCAAGGCAGTTGACGAGTATTCCGACCTGCTGAGACTTTCTGTAGCTTCCGCAGGCAACGACCACAGACTGGGCGCTAACGAGGCACCTCCTGCAATCATCTCTATCTTCCTCGGCGAAGAGCTTGAGAACGTTATCGAGGCTCTTGAAGAGGGCAGGGAGTACACCTCCGGTCACTCCATGTTCAATGTCGGCGTATCTTCTCTGCCGAACTTCCCGAAGGATACCACCGATAGAAACAGAACATCTCCGTTCGCATTCACCGGCAACAAGTTTGAGTTCAGAAGCGCAGGTTCCAGCCTGAATATCGCAGGTCCTAACACCGTACTGAACACCATCGTTGCAAACTCCCTGACTGAATTCGCAGACGAACTCGAGAAGGCTGACGACTTCAACGCAGCGCTGCATGATCTGCTTGTAAAGAACATCAAGGCTCACAAGAGAATTATCTTCAACGGCAACGGTTACGGCGCTGAGTGGCTGGTTGAGGCTGAAAAGCGCGGTCTGCCGAACCTCAAGACAACTGTAGACGCTATTCCGGCACTCACTGCTGAGAAGAACGTAAAGGTATTCACCAAGTTCGGTGTATACAGCGAGGTCGAGCTGCACGCACGCCAGGAGATCAACTATGAGAACTACTCCAAGATCATCAACATTGAAGCGCTGACCACCAGCGACATGGCAAAGACGGAGATCCTTCCCGCAGTTATGAAGTTCGCAAAGGACGTATGCGATATGGCTGCAAGCAAGAAGGCAGTTGGCGTAGAGCCGACAGTCGAGGTCGCTATGGCAAATAAGGTCAACACTCTGACTGTATCCCTCAACGAGAAGATCGACGCACTGAATGCTGCAATTGTAAAGGCACAGGGTATCTCCGACTATGCAGAGCAGGCTAGAGTATACTGCGACGAAGTATTCGTTGCAATGCAGAGCCTGAGAGCGGTAGCTGACGAACTTGAAACCATCGTTGGCGAGCAGTACTGGCCGTTCCCGACATACGATGAACTCCTGTTCAACGTATGATCCGCAGAAAATATAGAGTATGCGGCACTGAATTTTGACTTAAAGCGTAATTTCTCGCTTTAAGATATCCCGCTCCCTTTCCCTTTTTGGGGGCTGTCAGCTGACAGCCCCCCTTTTCTTTGCAAAAAACCCTGTGGAATGCGTATCATCATTCCACAGGGTTTTGTCACTTCATGAATACAAAGCTGTCGATCATCAGAAGCTGTCTGCCTGCCATCTCTCCGGCAAACCAGCCCTTGTAGCCGCTTTCAGCAACGAAGTACACCGCGTGGCGCCCGGTCACTGCCTTTACTCTGCCGCCGATAACGCCGCTGTCCTCGCTGAATTCAACCACGCCGATGTCTTCACCGTTTTCGCTGTCCAGGCGAATGTGCAGGATTCCCTTTGAGCCGGTGCCCCGTATTTTCAGGCGCACCTGCATGGTTTTGGAGGAGTAGTCCTCACCGAAATCAAAGTACTTCCAGCCCATGACGCAGCCGTCTGTTATGTTGGTTATCGGGCGCTCGAATACGTTGGTCTCGGTGAGGAAGCAGCCGCCTTTGAGTACGCATGCGGTTTCGGCAGGCGTTATCTCATACGGCGAAAGCGACTTCTCAAACCCCAGCGAAGTCATTTCCACCTGCGGAATGCTTCCGTCGGGCAGTATCTGAATGCGTTCCACACAGCCGCGCCGCGACATTATAGTGCCGTTTGTCATGCGGTGGTAGAATATGTACCACTGCCCGTTTATGCAGCACACGGAACCGTGGTCGTTTCCACCCGGGTAGTCAATACCGTTGTCAACGATAGTCCCACGGTAAGTGAACGGACCCATTGGGCTGTCGGAGGTGGCATAATCAAGGCAGCTCCCGCGCTGGGGCGAGTAGATGAGGTAATATGTGCCGTTTATCTTCCTGGGTGAGCATGCTTCAAAGAATTTGTGCGGTTCCGCGGTTGGAATTATGTCAAGCTTGTAGCTTCCCGGAACGACCTCGTACATGTTGTCCTTAAGTTCGCAGACATAGCTTCCCTGGTAGCCGCAGTAGACATAAGTCCTGCCGTCGTCGTCAACTAGCACTCCGGGGTCGATGAATGTGCCGTTGTCGTAGTGGTTCGGAATATCGTACTTGTACCTCGACAGCAGCCTGAAGGGGCCTTCCGGTCGGTCAGCGACTGCAACGCAGCCCTTTGCGTTGACTATGTAGGCGTAGAGGTAATACTTGCCTTCGCGCTCTACAACGTCCGGCGCGAAAAGCAGTTCCTCTGTCCAGTCAACGTCTGAGGGGCTGTCTGCACCGTCGCGCGTGCGGAAGATATCACCGTGACAGGTCCATTTTGAAAGTTGGTTTATCGGTGCGGACCAGACTTTCAGCTTATAGTCGCAGAAGTCGATAGAGTCCTTTCTGTCGTGGGAACCATAAACGTACACGCGGTCACCAAATACTCTGGGTTCGCCGTCAGGGATATATTCCCAGAGGGGAAGATACGGGTTTGCCATAATAATACTCCTTTTCTATTCATATGGGAATGCAGGGAAAACCACTGGCATTTACTTTAAGTATCAGTATATCATATTTAGTTATTTTGAACAATGAATAAATGGACAGAACTTAGCATTTTTTTGCCTTTTTAACGAAATGCAAAGTATTCAACAACAATTGTTCAAAGTATACAGTTTTGTGTTGACTTTTTTGATGAATAGTGATAGAATGAGTATGTAAGTAAATTATACAAAGGCAATGTATCCAACAAAGGCAATGTATCCAAAAAGTGCAGAACAGGAGAAGAATATGAAAAATCTGAAAGTTTCCATGAAACTCATGCTGTCGTTCGGCGTATTGGTCGTGCTTATACTCGTGACGATGGCGACAGGAATTGTTGGCATCAGCGGTGTTTCAAACAATCTTAAGGAAATGTACAATGTAGATGTTATCGGCATGGACCGCATGAGTAATGTCGAAGTTTATGTTGAGGAGATCGCAAGAAATACTCTCATGGCAGTTGTGAATAACAACAACACGGAGAAGTCACAGTATCTTGACAAGGCAGTTGATCTCACTGAGAAGCTTTCGGACGAGCTTGAAAAGATAACCTATTCCTCCGGTGATATGGATTCCCTGAGGGCTTCCTGCAACGAACTGATACAGAATGTCAGCGTTGCAGCGGAAGAAATCAAGGGAGCGACCAGCGACGACGGAGTTGACTCGTTCAACAACTACATAGCCGAACCGCTTGAAAGAGCCGTTGAATCAATAGATAATATCGACAGTGCGATCGCGACCAGTGCTGAGAACACGTTTGACAAAAGCAACACCTATGGCAAGACCTTCGGTCTTATCATGATCATAGTTGGCGTTGTGAGCGCAGTTATCGGTATTGGTGTATCCGTTTATCTGGCAAGAACGTTCACGACTGTAATTCACGAGATCGAGGACGCTATCGTGAACATTTCTCAAGGTAACCTTGACAGCAAGGTCACATACGAGAGCAAGGACGAATTCGGCATTATGGCAGAAGCCGCACGCAGCACCATCAATGGTCTTTCCGTGCTGATAAAGGACACTTCCCGCATGTATGGAGAACTTGCAAACGGCAATTTCGACGTGCACACCGAGGCAAGAGAGGTCTATATCGGCGAATTCAAGCCGCTGCTTGATAATATGAGAGTCCTTTCGCAGCAGCTCAGCGATACAATGGCTCAGATCTATCAGTCTGCTGACCAGGTGGATTCCGGTTCGGAGCAGGTTTCCGCAGGCGCGCAGGCTAACGCTCAGGGCGCAGCGGAGCAGGCAGCTTCCATTGAGGAGCTTGCAGCCACAATTGATGAGATATCTGAGAAGATCACCAAGAATGCAGCAGATTCCCAGCATGCAAGCGCAAGCATCGCTGAGGTCGGCAGGCAGGCCGGGGTTTCCAACGACAGCATGAAGGAAATGCTCACTGCAATGCATGAGATCAGCGAAACCTCTGACAGGATCAGTGAAATCATCAAGACTATCGAAGACATCGCATTCCAGACTAACATTCTGGCGCTTAATGCGGCTGTCGAAGCAGCAAGAGCAGGCGAGGCGGGCAAGGGCTTTGCAGTCGTTGCAGACGAAGTACGCAACCTTGCTTCCAAGTCCGCTGTGGCTTCACAGAATACATCTGAACTTATCCAGCGCTCCATCAGCGCGGTGGATAATGGTTCCAAGATCGCAGACGAAACTGCAGAGGCGCTCAGCGGCGTGGTTCAGCAGATCGAGAATATCGTTACGACCGTTGACAGCATATCCAACGTGAGCGGTGAGCAGGCAGAATCCATTTCAAAGGTTACTGCGGGTATAGACCAGATATCCAACGTGGTGCAGACGAATTCCGCTACTGCACAGGAGAGCGCAGCGGCTTCCGAGGAGCTTTCCGCACAGGCGACTGCAATGAAGACTCTTGTTACAAGATTTACCCTCAGACAGAACGTAAGATAACAAATATAGAACTGGACACTGTAAGGCGCCCAGTTCTTTGTTTTTAGAGGTTACTTTTTGTTATTTGTGTGAAATTATCATATCAGCATTATCAGAGTACCAGCCGTAAGCACCACAAGTCCGATGAGTGAACGAACTGATAATTTCTCATGGAAAACCACCCATGAAAACAGAACCGTGACCAGAATGCTGAGTTTATCGACCGGCACTACAACGCTTGCAGGACCGTCCTGGAGCGCTTTGTAGTAGCAAAGCCAGGAGGCGCCGGTGGCAAGTCCCGACAGGCAGATGAACAGGAACTCTTTTGGGGGAATTTTGCGGACCTCGTGCGTTTTTCTGGTGACTATCACCATGAGCCATGCCATTACAAGAACCACTGCCGTGCGTATCGAAGTGCCGAGGTTGGATTCCACGCCGTCGATGCCGATTTTGCCAAGTATCGAGGTGAGAGCCGCGAAAATCGCTGACATTACCGCAAATGGAAGCCAGCCGGCACCGTGACGTTCCTCGCTGTCCTGTTTCTTTTCGATCATGAGGAAAATTCCGGCAGAAACAGCCACTATGCCAATGCATTTAGTGAGGGAAATCTCTTCGTGCAGGAATATCAGCGCAAGGAGCATTGCAAGCACCGTGCTGGATTTATCCACAGGCACGACCTTGTTGACATTTCCGATTTGCAGAGCCTTGAAGTAGCACAGCCAGGAACCACCGGTGGCAAGTCCCGACAAAACAAGGAACAGCCAGGTTTTTCCGCTGACCTGGGTGATAGTTCCGGCAGAGCCGGCGACGAGCACCATCATGATGGACATGAGAAGTACTACGACCGTCCTGACCGCAGTTGCAACGGTGGAATCAGTCTGCTTGATGCCGCATTTAGCCAGAATAGCTGTAATTCCGGCAAAAAACGCTGAACCAATGGCAAATATCAGCCACATATTAACTCTTCCTTTTTATTAATGGTGACCTAGTAGCATTTCTTACAGGGAGTATATCCGCGTGCCTGCGCGTCGGATTCAGTGACCGCGGTAGCATCTTTCATGTTACTGCAGGTGCTTGTCCGGTGGTATTTCGTGCCCTTTCCGCTGGAGGCTATGTAAACCATGGAACCCTGCGGTTCGGCTGGTTCGGTGTATTCCACAGCAGTCTGCTGGGCAGCGGTGGTTTGCACAGTCGTGGTAACAACAGTCTGCGCCGTCGTTGGAACAGTCGTTTGTACTGTTTCAGGAACCGTGAACTGCGCCTCTGCAGACGTTGTCATGGTCGTCTGTGCGAACGAAGTATCTGCTGCGGCTTCGCTTTCGATTGCCGGGACTGGTTCGTTTTCTGGCAGCGTTGCGGTGGTTGCAGCAGGCGTTTCTGCGGGTCCTACGGGAGCTTCCTGCGTAATAATGAGCGTGCCGCTGGTGGATTGTTCGGTGTAGTAATATCCGGCGTCAACATAGCTCTCACGTTCCTCGTGGATAACTACGGTCGAAGGCATGTTTTTTGAAATCTCGTTTGTGACTGCGACTATTAAACTGGTGCCGACTATGGCAGCTGCGGCTATCGTTTTGAAATTTGGTTTCATGATATTTGGTTTCATGATATTGCCTCCCGTCAAACATAATTATAGCACTATAATAATGAAAAATCAATAGATGGATAAATAAGTTCAAAAAAAGTGAAAAAAACTGCTCAGACCCCTTGACAAGCTGGTTTTGATGTGTTATAATAAATTTGCCGCATGTGCAGGGTGAGTTGTGCCTATTTGTAGAAACAGCTCGTAAGCGCAGAAATGCAACCCCGACGCAGCGAGTCTGATTAAAAAGAGGTATTTAAAATGTACGCAGTAATCGAAACAGGCGGAAAGCAGTATCAGGTCAAGGAAGGCGACATCGTTTTCATCGAGAAGCTTGAGGCCGAGGGCGAGATCACATTCGACAAGGTTATCATGGTAGGCAAGGACGACGTCGTTAAGGTCGGCGCTCCCTATGTAGACGGCGCAAGCGTAAAGGCTACCCTGCTGAAGAACGGCAAGGCTAAGAAGATCACCGTTTTCACCTACAAGCCCAAGAAAAGCAGCAAGAGAAAGATGGGCCACAGACAGCCGTACAGCCAGGTAAGAATTGAAGCTATCAACGCATAATCTGCGAGTGATTTTTGCAGAGCGGAACGGTGCGATATACGGATTTGTAGTCACAGGTCACGCGGGTTACGGCGACGAGGGCAATGATATTGTCTGCTCGGCTGTGAGTTCCGCAGTGATGCTGGTCTGCAATACCGTGACCGATTTCTTTAAGGCTGACGCGGACGTGGCAGTCGGAGAGAACCGCATCGAACTTCGCCTGAACAGTTCTGACCGCCCCAGCGAGGAACTTCTGAGATCCTTTCATGCACACATGCAGGGCATCGCGGAGGATTACCCCGGGGTAAAGGTTGAGTTGAGGGAAGCTTGACTTCCGAATGATAACAGGAGGATAAAACAATGATTAAGATCAGTTTACAGTATTTCGCTCATAAAAAAGGTATGGGTTCTACCAAGAACGGCCGTGACTCCGAGTCCAAGAGACTTGGCGTAAAGCGCGCTGACATGCAGAAGGTTAACGCCGGAAGCATTCTGGTAAGACAGAGAGGTACACATATCCACGCTGGCAACAATGTCGGCAAGGGTTCTGACGATACACTGTTCGCTCTTATTGACGGCACTGTAAAGTTCGAGCGCCTCGGCAGAGATAAGAAGCAGGTAAGCGTTTACGCTGACTAATTTCTGCAATCTAATTAATCAACTGAGCCGGATTGCATAAATCCGGCTTTAGTTTTTCTTGAAATTGCATGAAATAAAAGTTGAAAGTTGTGAAATAACAAACAGTAAGGAAAGCGAGGCGGCAGAGAATGTTTGTTGATAAGGTCGAAATATCTATCAAAGCAGGAAACGGCGGCAACGGAGCTGTGAGCTTCCACCGTGAGAAATATGTCAATGCAGGCGGACCTGACGGCGGCGACGGAGGAAAGGGCAGCGACATCATGTTTGTCGCTGACGACAATCTTTCCACGCTGATCGACTTCCGCTATAAGAAGAAGTACATCGCCCCCGACGGCGAAAACGGCGGTGCGAAGCGCTGCTCCGGCAAATCAATGGAGCCTACGATAATCCGCGTGCCCAGGGGCACCATTATCAAGGACGCACACACAGGCAGAATTATGGCTGATATCTCCGATGATGAACCGGTCGTGGTAGCCAGGGGTGGCCGTGGAGGCAAGGGCAACGCAAATTTTGCAACCCCCACACGCCAGATACCGCGTTTCGCGAAACCTGGTTTCCCCGGGGAAGCTTTTGACGTTGTTCTGGAACTGAAACTTCTGGCAGACGTTGGACTTGTCGGGTTCCCGAATGTCGGAAAATCCACGCTCATAAGCGTTGTGAGCGCCG
>ULLX01002494.1_pt1 | contig 10929 bp, 12 predicted proteins | sample 1951501 | NCBI WGS metagenome assembly ULLX01 (sample SAMEA4835535, study PRJEB28245) | human gut metagenome | biome: gut microbiome; material: fecal sample | place: Denmark | collected 2008
AGAATATTTTTACAGAATACAAATCCATTAATTTATCTTTTGCGGCATACAGAAATGTTTTTGCTTCAATTCCTCTTGTAAAATATTTTTTAAACAGCCTTATTGTTGCTTTTATTACTACTCTGGGGCAGGTTATTGTTTCTGCATTTGCCGGTTATGGCTTTGCAAGACTAGATTTTAAAGGCAGAGATGCCCTATTTTTTATTATCATTCTTACAATGATGGTTCCGCCACAGGTTAATATTGTTCCGCTTTTTTACATTATGAGTAAACTTGGATGGATAAATACTTATCAGGCACTGATTGTACCGGGAATTTTCGGCGGATTTGGTGTATTCATGATGAGGCAGTATTTTCAGAGTTTCTCAAAAGACCTGGAAGATGCTTCTAAGCTTGACGGATGTAATGTTTTTCAAACTTTTTACAAAATAGCTCTTCCCTCTGCTCTTCCCGCAATTGCAACTCTTGGGATTTTTACTTTTGTGACTACATGGAATAGTTTTATGTGGCCTTTGATTGTAACTAATACAGAAAATATGCGCACTCTTGCTGTAGGGCTTACTATTTTTAAAAGCTCGTTTAGAGAAATTACAATGTGGGGTGAACTTATGGCATGTGCCTGCATATGTTCAATTCCTGTAATTGTAATTTTTATTCTCGGGAAAAAATATTTGATAAACAACCCTATGGCCGGCGCCGGCAAAGAGGGTTAAGGGGTAAATAAAGCTTGTAGTTTTGACGAAACAACTACTCCGCCGGATGAAAAAGGGGGGAAATAAAGCTTGTAGTACAAGTGATAATTATTCTACAGAGGCGAGCATTGCATTGACTTCTGCAATCAAATCTTCATTTTTTGTCTTTACTGCATTTACGAGCGCCTTTTTAAGCAGTGATTTTGCTTTGTTTGGGCTGTTAAAACTAATCATAAGTTCTGCTGCTGCTTTGTAGTTTTGCGCAATTTCTTCAGGAGAATTAGAAAGTTCATAGTTTTTAACAGCTTCTGCGTAGTATTTTAAAGCTTTGTCCTTTTTCTTGAATTGTACGCAGGCATCTGCAGTGTTGCTTAAAACATAACCTTTCATTGAATTGTCTGTTGTCTGTTCAATGAGTTTTCTTGCAACATCATAATAATCAAAAGCATTTTCATCATACTTATCAGTAAAGATATTTGCCATTCTTGTAAGTGAATCAGATTGCCCGATTAAGTCATCAGATTTACCGGCATAAGAAATTGAAGTCATATAGTGGTTTAATGCCGGTCCAACTTCATTAACGTCATCATAAATCTGAGCCATCGAAAAATGTGCTCTTGATTTAACATTAACATCTGTAGTGTACTGCAAGGATTTATTGTAGCTGTTAAGCGCCTGAACGAAGTGGTCATTGTCATCATAGATTTTGCCTATTTCCAGACAAATTCTTGATTGAGTTTCGTTGTCATTAAGTTCGCTTGCTCTTGCAAAAGCTTCTTTAAACATCTGCATTGCTCTTTGCGGGTTGTTTGAGAATGCCTGTTTTTTGGCTTCTACAAATAGAGATTTTAATTTAGTGTCCTGTGGAATGATGGTTATATTCGGTTTTTTAGATATTGTTTGTTTGGCCTGGATAAATTCTTCTTCAAGATTAAGTTCTTCAGGTTCAATTTCGATAATTTCTTCATGAGCTTCCTGAACAACAGGTTCCGGTTCCGGAGCAGGTGCTTGTTCAGTCTGCTGCTGCGGTGCAGGTTTCTTTTCCTCTCTGTTTTCAGGAAATTTTACAAGGAAGTTCGGGTTAACTTCTGCTTCGTCATAGCTATAGTTAATTCTCTGTAAAAATAGTGCATCCAGCCAGTTTTGAACAACTTTTGAATCTTTGTTCAAGGTTTCTGAAATATATTTATCCAGCATTGAGGCTGCAATTTTCAAGTTGCTTTGGATAAGGTTAACCTGCGGATGCGGTTCTCTAACCTGCTGTTCAACAATTTGCAGATAATGATTAACCTGCTCTTCGATATCTGCTGGTGTTGCAATTGCCTTAATTGTATTACGAAAATCTTTTATTATCTGTGCAATATTAACTTTATTACTTCTTTGCGGCTGCTGCGGCTGCTGCGGCTGAACCGGTGTTTGTCCTATTGGCTGATATCCTGCCTGTGCAGCTTGATATTGCATAGGGTTTACCTGATGCTGGTCATATCTTATAGGCGGGGTATTGACCTTGTAACTCTGTCTTTGCGGGTATGCTGAAGGATATGCATTTGCAGCAGGAGAATATATTGCTTGACGCGGCGGTGTTTGACTCTGTTGAATATCCTGAGCCCGTCCACGTGCAATGGTCTGCTGCTGTTGACGTTGCTGCTGCTGGTCTTGCGCGTTTCCGTTATGACCGTCCTTGTCTGCACCGTCACTGCCTGCATTATAATTGCCTGTTTCCCTCTGAGGATAAGGGCGAGGGCGTACTGTATTCATTGTGTTAAACAATATAAACCGTCCTTCCTTTAATGATATCGGATATTATCTGACGTTCTTTACCGTTTTAAAAAAATATCGTACAAACGTACGATATTTTTTTAATGAATACTTTGGTTTTGTCAAATTTCGTAGTTTTACTATTTATTATATGCTCTTAAATTTAACTAAATCTTGTTTTCTCATCCTGATATTTTCAGGGGTGATTTCAACAAGTTCATCATCTCCGATGTATTCAAGGCAATCCTCAAGCGATAATTCCTTATGTGCCTGAAGAGTTACCATGACATCAGCAGTTGCACTCCGCATATTTGTCAATTTCTTTGTCTTGCAAATGTTTACAACAATGTCCTGAGGCCTGTTGCCTTCGCCTATTATCATTCCTCTATAAACCTTTGTCTTAGGAGTTACAAAGAACACACCTCTGTCCTCAAATTGCGCAAGAGCATAAGGAATAGCTTCTCCCTGTTCGTGGGCAAGTATAGAACCGCTTCGTTGTTTAGGAATATCGCCGGCAAACTGTTTGTATTCATCAAAAGTATGGTACATAATACCTTCGCCGCGTGTCATACGAATAAATTCACTTCTAAATCCTATTAAACCTCTTGCCGGAATAGAAAATTTCATGCTGGTTCGGTTTCCGTTATTACTCATTTCAAGCATTGTTGCTTTTCTGCCTGAAAGTCTGTCAATACAAGAACCCGCATATTCTTCCGGAACGTCTACAAGAAGATTTTCAAAAGGTTCTTGCAGATTTTCACCTTCGCCCTTGTAGATTACTTCAGGTTTAGAAACCTGAAATTCGTAACCTTCACGACGCATTGTTTCGATTAAAATTCCGAGGTGAAGTTCTCCTCTTCCGCTTACTTTAAAGCAGTCGGTTGAGTCGGTATCTTCGACTCTCAAACTAACATTCTTTTCAAGCTCATCATAAAGTCGTTTTCTAAGCTGTCTGGAAGTTACAAATTTCCCTTCCTGACCTGCAAAAGGACTGTCGTTAACAGAAAAATTCATCTGTAATGTCGGCTCATCAACATGAATAAGCGGCAGCGGATTAATGTTGTTAGGGTCGCAGAGAGTTTCACCGATATGAATATCAGAAAAACCTGCAATACCTACAATGTCACCGGCTTCAGATTCATTAATTTCCACTCTTCCAAGGTCTTTAAAACCGAATAGTTTTGTAACTTTTCCTCGTTCAATTGAGCCGTCTGCTTTCACCCATGCAACCTGATCCTGCGAATGTATACGTCCGTTAACAACACGTCCGATAACAATTCTTCCTACATATTCGTTGTAGTCAAGCGTTGTAGCTCTAAATTGGAATGGTTTATCAGAATCGCCTGATGGTGCTTGAATGTTTTCCAGAATACAGTCAAGAAGCGGAACCATATCTTTCTTTTCATCATCAAGATGCTTAATAGCATACCCGTTTAAGCTGCTTGAATAAATGTAAGGGAAATCAATCAAATCTTCTCTGTCAGTGAGTTCTGTAAACAGGTCGAATACTTTATCAAGAGTTCCGTCAGGGTCTGCTGCCGGCTTATCAATTTTGTTTATAACAACAATGATTTTAATTCCTAGCTCAAGAGCTTTAGATAGTACAAATCTTGTTTGAGGCATCGGGCCTTCTGCTGCGTCAACAATCAAGAGAGCGCCGTCAACCATACCTAAAACACGTTCAACTTCACCGCCAAAATCCGCGTGTCCCGGTGTGTCTACAACGTTAATCTTTGTTCCCTTGTAATCAATCGAAATGTTTTTGGAAAGAATAGTAATTCCTCTCTCTCTTTCCAAATCGTTGCTGTCAAGAACTCTTTCCTGAACCTGCTGATTCTCTCTGAAAGCACCGCCTTGCTTAAGCATACAGTCAACCAGAGTTGTTTTACCATGGTCAACGTGCGCAATTATTGCGATATTTCGTATATTTTTGTTAGTCATATTTCCATTCCCTATTGTTAGTTTCGTCTAGTGTTGTTTTTACACTTATATTGTAAACAATCAAGGGGTAAATACAAGGGGTAAATACAAGAGGGGGCAAATATTTACGCCCGTGCGCAGCACCCATGCCAACATCGTTACAAAACTTAACTTCTGAAAAAATCCATGCAAACATGCAAAGCACATGGGTTTTCATGATTTAAATCGCTGTAAACATGTATTTGTGCGAGTTTAGCATGAGCCGGAAACTGCGAGAGGTAATAAATTCAGGACTTTGCAAGTCCTTTAAGAAATCGTTACAATTGCCTGTATGTGGGTTGTAAATAACCTCTTAACCTATATAATAGAAATATGTTAAGGAGTTTTGGGGATTTCCTTAATAATCAATTAGTTAAATCACAAACAAAATAAAAATAAACTTTGGGAGGAATAAGTGTTTAAGAGTCGTGATATGGGAAGAGCTATTGCTGTGAAGAGATGGACTCCAACGGCATTGGAATGTTACAAGCGCGGATGTGTATGTGAAGGCTGCTTTTATAGTGACTTTTTCAGTGCAACTGCACAAAAATGCCAGATGAAAGCTGCTGTTTTAGAGCTTGTAAGAACCATTGGCGCTCCAAATGTTGAACTGCCTCAAATTATTGAAGGATAAGGAACATAGCATACTGAGCTTGAAAAGAACTGAATAATGTTGTACAATAAAAAGGTAGTACATTAGGAGGTGTAAATGCATATACACGTAAATGGTAAGAACATTGAGATTACAGATGCTATCAAAGCTTATGTAAAAGAGAAAATTGGAAAAGTGGCTAACCACTATGACCAGATTACAGGCATTGATGTAGTTCTTTCTGTAATCAAAAATCCGGCAGCAACAGGCAAACATGTGGCAGAAGTGTCATGCAAAATGAATACAGGTGTTGTTCATTGTGAGGAAGCTGCTGAATCTATGTATGCAAGCATCGATTTGTTGGCTGATAAGTTATCAAGACAGGTAAAGAAATTCAAAGACAAAGCTTTATCTTCAGACAAGGCCTCTATCAGAAATGCTGAAGCAGAAGAAAAAGTTGAAGAGGCTGTAGAAAGCTAGTTCGTACAAAAAACAGAAGATGATTAATAATCAAAAAGTTATAGTAATAATGCCTGCATATAATGCAGAGAAAACTTTAGAAAAAACTTATAATGAGATTTATCAAAATTTCGTCGACGAGATTATCCTTGTCGACGATTTCTCTTCTGACAATACAAAAGAGATTGCTAAGGACTTAAATATAACAACGATTGTTCATGAACAGAACAAAGGTTATGGAGGAAACCAGAAATCCTGTTACCGTGCTGCATTAAAGGCCGGTGCTGATATTGTTATTATGCTGCATCCTGATTACCAGTACACACCTAAGCTTATTCCTGCAATTGCTTCTATGATGGCATTTGGAGAATATGATGCTGTAATTGCATCAAGAATGCTCGGAAATTCTGCTTTGAAAGGCGGAATGCCTGTTTACAAATTTGTATCTAACAGGTTTTTAACAGAGTTTGAAAATTTTGTAATCGGGGAAAAACTATCAGAGTATCACACAGGGTTTAGAGGATTTACAAAAAATATTCTTGAAAATTTACCTCTTGAAGATTGCAGTGATGATTTTATTTTTGACAACGAAATGTTAGCCTTGATTTTGTATAATGGATATAAAATTGGAGAGATTTCCTGTCCTACCAAGTATTTTGCAGAGGCTTCATCTATAAATTTTGCGCGTTCTTGTAAATATGGATTGGAAGTTTTGGGAGTAAGTTTGAAATACCGTCTTGCAAAGATGGGATTCAAAATAAGCCTGTTTAGTAAAAAGGGCCGGGTTTTAGATACTGGAAAAGAGCTTAATTATTATAACAAGAGGGAAGTATGAAAATAGTTTTAGCGACATCAAATAAGCATAAGGTGCAGGAAATTAATGACATATGTGCTACGCACGTAGACCAGTGGTCGGATGACAAAAACAGAATTATGAACTTTTCTCGTGCCCCCAGGTCATCCTCAGAGTCCGCTCCCAGCATAGAATTTATTCTTCCGCCGGAGGGCTTTGACCCTGTAGAGGATGGAGAAACTTTCGAGGAGAACTCCAGAATAAAGGCACTTGCTGCGTGGGAAATTTCAAAAAACTGGTCGCTGGCGGATGATTCCGGTTTGTGTATTAAAGCTCTTGGCGGGAAACCCGGTATTCATTCTGCAAGATATGCAGAAACTCCGCAAAAACGAATTGAGCGCGTTTTAAATGAAATGCAAGGTATCAAGGAAAGAGATGCAGAATTTGTATGTGCAATGACGCTTGTGAACCCTGAGGGGAAAGTTGTTTTTTCCTGCAAGGGTATATGTGAGGGTTCGATTACAGAGAAGCCTGCCGGTGTTAATGGTTTTGGCTATGATCCAATTTTTCTTGTGAAGGGTGATAAGAGAACTATGGCTGAGTTAAGCGAGGAAGAAAAAAATCAGATTTCGCACAGGTCAAGAGCACTGAACCAAATTGTGGATTATATGAAGCATAATTTGTAACGATTTTGTAATAAAGCGTTATAAAATCATTAAATGTGGAATATATTATATATATGGATATGTTTAAATCAGGTGCAAATAATACCCCTGAAACCCTTCCGGCTGTAGGGGGGGGGGCTAAATACCCTAATTTACAGGGCTTTTTAAGCGAGGTGTTAAAATGAAAATTAACACCAATCTATCAAGCTTAATAGTCCAATCTGGTTTAAAAGCATCAACCAACGGATTAAATACAGCAATAGAACGCATGACAACGGGGTCTAAGATAAATCATGCGAAAGACAATGCTGCGAATTATGCAATAAATACCAAACTTTCAACCCAAATTAATGCTTACCAAATGGCAGAAGACAATGTCAGGGCAGGCTTAGACATGGTACAAACAGCCTCCAGCGCCCTCTCAAATGTGTCAGATTTAATTTCTCATCTTCGCATGCTTGCAATTCAAGCTCAAAACGATACCTATGGCTCAAAATCTATTTCTGCAATCAACCAGGAAGCAGCCTCAATTATTAATGAAATCTATCGTATAAAATCCTCGACTGAATACAATGGGATTAAACTCTTTGACTCAACACACAATCTCTCAAGAGGTATAAGCCTTCCTGATGGCACAACTCTTAAACCCAACTCAAGAGGTTTTCTAAAAGACATTGTCAAACGTGACACAAGCAACATGACTACTCTGAAAAGTGTTGATGAAAATACAATTCTTACAAGCGGTACTTATTCAATCTCGACTGCAGAGGAGCTCGCACAGCTTGCTGCTATGACAAATGCTGGTAAAATTGGAGAAAATACGGAATTTGTGCTGGCAAATAATATTGATTTAAGCGCTTATGATAGCTGGACTCCGATTGGAAAAAATGGAACTCTTCCTTTTTATGGTACTTTTGATGGTAACGGGTATGTGGTATCTAACCTAAAAATTGTATTTAATAAAAAATATGATTTAGGTGTTGGACTTTTTGGGAATGCTGGTTTAGGGTCTGAGATAAAAAATTTAGGGATGATAAATCCTTTTATTCATTCTGAAAGTGGTTGGGTAGGTTCAATAGCCGGTTCTTGCTTTAAAGTTACAAATTGTTATTCTATTGGAGGGTCTGTAACAACTGCTTGTTATGATGCAGGCGGGTTAACAGGAGTCTTAGGGCATAACTCAGAATCGAAGCCCGGCTATATAAGATATTCTTATTCTACGACAAATGCAATAAGTATGGGTTCGCAAGCAGGAGGGTTGGCTGCTTATGCAGCAAAAGATTCTGTAATAGAATATTCATTTGCGATGGGTGATGTAGTAGTGACGGATAAAGGCGGAGAAATAAACCCTCTTACAGCTGGATGTATAGCAGGAGGAATTACGGCAAATGCACAGGATGGTTGTTTGATACGTAATTGTGCGGCATTAGGCAATGTATCAGGCAAGGACTATATTGGTATGATTGCCGGCAATGAAACGAATTTTATATATACTGTAGAGAATTGTATTTATAATCTGGCAGATTCATTGAATGCTGCCTGTTACTCACCTAATGCAATTCTGAATAATGTAGTTGGAGTTAATCTTAGTTCTTCATTTGTTTTACAGATAGGAATACATTCTCAGAAATCAAGTCAACTGGAATTTTCTATACCTGATTTGAATTTAAGTAGCCTTGAATATTCTGTAACAAGCGGGGTAGAAGTTGAGAGTACATTGGATGCTATTGATAAATTCTTGGAGAAACTATGGCAAGATTCTTCAGCGCTTGGTGCTATAGAAAACCGTTTAGAAAGCGCTTTAGAAGAGATAAGTGCTGCGTATGACAATTTGGTTTCAACACAATTAACAATTCGTGATGCAGATATTGCAGAGGAGTCAAGCGCATATATCAGAAATCAGATTTTGCAGCAAGCTGCAGCGACTCTTATGGCAACAGCAAACCAGACGCCGAGTATTGCGTTGCAGCTGCTGTAATTTAGTAGTTTTAACCAGCTCTGCGCATAAGGTCAGATAATTTTACATCTTTATTCTTTATTGAAGGTTCGGCCTTTCTAATTACCGGCTGAGCCTTAAGCTGTGATAATCCTATTTTTTGGGGCTCTTTTTCAAATATTAATATTTTACTCAGTATTGTTTCAAATATATTCATGATAGTCTCCTTAAGGAATATTATACAAGGTTCTTGATTTTCCTTATCATACATTAAAACTATTTTTTATGCCGAATTCATTATACATTATGCTAAAATGTTATTATACAATAAATAGGATAAAAATTTGAACACGGGTTTTTATAAAGATTTAGATACAAATTTTGAACAGGCTTGTTATCTGTGTGAGAGCGAGTTCTCTCATGAAGAGCTGCTTGAGCTGCTTAAAAATGGAAATATACCACAAAAACAAATTGCAGCATTGAAATTTGATTATGTTAACTCTGAAAATGATGCCAGAGCGCTTGTGTCTGTCTTAACAGGATGTGACGGAAAAATTCGAGAAGCTGTAGCTCTAAAAATTTTCCAGATAATATCTTCTGATTTAGAGTCCAGAAAATTATTTTGTAAGATGCCTCCTAAAATATTTGCAGATGCGACAATTGATATTAATGCCAATATTTGCAGGCTGGTTGTTGACAGTGTCAAATTGCTTAAGCCGTTTGATGAATTTGTAAGTGAATATGTTAATTTTATCCTTCATTTACTGTTCAAGCTCTGGATGAGCTGGATAAATTCATATTCCGTGACAAAAAGTATGTGATAAACAAACAATTGTTTAAATTATACTGGTGTCTTGAGGCTTTAAGATTTTTCTATGAAATGGTTGATACTCAAACAATGCTCAGCATTCTCAAACGTTCCGCTTTTCAGTCTGAATACACAGTAAGAGAAAAAGCTGCTCAGATATCAATTTTGTCAGAAAACTTTAATTCAATTCAGACCATGCTGAGAAAAGACGATAATTACTATGTGAAAACTGTTTTTCTAAATCATTAACGCACCTTCAAGCAAATCCAGATGGTCTTCAAGCAAAAATTCTGCAAATTGTTTAGTATCAACCTGAGCTGCGACAATTGACATTAAATCTTCTGGAAGGATTGAAATCATATCAACAAGTGTGTCTTTTTCAAGAAATACCATAGGTTTTACCATTTCTGTTTTCATCATTGTTGATAACATATTTACGTAAGTTTCATTGCTGAACAGTTGTAAGTATTCAGGTTTCTGTTTGGTAAGCTGGAATGTCAGCTGTCTTTGTACGTCCGGATCAATGGCTGACATGAAATCTCTGTATTGATCAATTGGAAGCTCTTCTATGCTTTTGATTAAATCAAGAGGATTTGTTTCTTCTGATGGTCTGCCGGTAACGCCTTCAACAAATTTCTGCATAACTTCCGGAGGCATGCACTTTAACTGATTTATAACATCATATTTTTCAAGCTTTTCGTTCTGGAAAAACTCGGCAAGGTCATCTTCTGTAAACATCATAACTACTTCTTGAAGCGGAAATGCTCCCATAATGACATTAACAAGCTCTTCAATATCAACTTCCATAAGCATAGAAAGTAATTTTTCCTGCGTAAAGAAGTACAGACCCATTACCAGATCTTCTTTTTCAAGCATAGGAAGAACCATTTGTCTTGTTCTGTCGTCCATATTATGAAGGATTACAAACTTGTTTTCTACATCAGTGAGTTTGAATATTTTTATTAATTTGGCTGGAGAATTGTACATTTCTCTGGCATAATTAATAGCCTGAGTGTTCCCCTGTGCTGCCTCAGCTTCTATAATTTCGTCAACAGTTTTTAGACCATAATCCTGAATCATTCTGGAAGAGGTGATATTCATTCTCTCTGCAAATAATTTCATATTTGTGTCTAATACTATTGCCATAAGCTTTCCTTATTTTTACTCTCTTATATATAAAGTATATTAATTTTAAATAATTGCCTTTTTGTAACAATTTGTAACAATGAATTTCATGTGCTATAATAAAGGTGTATGAAAAGAATTA
>ULLX01037287.1_pt1 | contig 10859 bp, 10 predicted proteins | sample 1951501 | NCBI WGS metagenome assembly ULLX01 (sample SAMEA4835535, study PRJEB28245) | human gut metagenome | biome: gut microbiome; material: fecal sample | place: Denmark | collected 2008
TTTTATTTTGGTATATTTGTCTCACTTTTACAAAACCGCAAATTCAACAATAAACTGAGTGTCTGACATAGCTATACCATTTGCAACAGCTGGTAAATTAACCATGCGAGTCATCTGTTTTTTCAATGACTCTATCTTCTCCATTTCTTCAATACCTAATCCCTTATTTAATTTATATTCGTCAATCACTTTATAAACATCAATAAACCGATTAATATGATATTGTAAAATTGCATTTTTTCTTACTGCATTTATTTGCATTTTTTCTAACAAATATGTCCTGTGTATTTTAACTTTTTCTTGTGCCTCTGCCCGTTTACCAAAAGCCTTACTGTTTTTAGCTAATGCAGTCTTTTCAATATCATCGGCTTTCCAAGCTATTGGTAAACCCAAAGCAAGATCTACTATTATTCCCATAATCATATCCCAACCTTTATCCTAAATTTATCACTCTATTTTTCTTTCCAAAAATATTACCTTGAGTTATATTCCCTTGGGTAAGTTTCTCAGCCTCAATTCCAAATTCTTCTCCTATAGAAGCCAACCCTTGGGATGCTTCTTCATAATTGTTATTTAATACTCCGTCCATAAAACTATCATATCCACTATTTAAAGCGTCCATAAATTGGCAATTTTCTTGATTAACTAATATAATTAATCTGTCTTGTGATTCCCTTATTTCTCTTTCAGCATGATGTGCCAATGCAAGCATTTTTTTATTATGTTCATTTGCTTCTCGTTCTTTATGAATCGTATCAATTACAGTAGAACAAACCGCGGTTGTAATCATCTCACCTACAAACTGCCCCACTAATACCCCTATGGGACCAACTGTGGATCCAATAGCACCACCAATACATTTCCCAATATATGTACTTGTTAGATATACTGATGTTTCTGCTACATTTTGTAATAACTGAGACTCGTCAATATCCCCATTCACATATGCATATATTTGTTTTGAAATCTGAATCGTTCCATTCACCAATAAAGCTTCATCACCAACTCCAATTCCTGCAAATTCTACTATTGCTCCAGTTGCATAACCCATTACAGCAGCCGTAGCTGTATCCTTTAATACTGATTTTGCAGCATCTCCAAATTCTTCATCGCCTTTTATGAGACTCAAAGTATTTTTGGTTATAGACATAGCTGCCGCAAATTGTGCTGCACTTAAAGCTTGATTCACTCCTGCAACATTAATTCTTGCCATGTCTTCATTTAAAAATGAACTTGTCTGATTCGCAATATAATTATTAAAGACATATTGTTTTTGACCTATATCCTGTACCTGCTTATGTACATTTTCAACTTCATTCTTAATCCTATATCCATTACCTTCTACGGCCATCCCTACTCGACTTTTTGCTTCTGCAGAAAGCATTCTGGGTGTTTTATTTGCAACATCTTTAAATCCCTCTAATGCATCTTCATAATTTCCGTTCTTTACCTGGTCAATATTCTTGCCCAATTCTTTAGCCAGATACTCATGGTTTTCCAAAGCATTTTTTCCATGACGATTTAGTTCCGAATTTGTCATAGCATAATTGTAATTAGGATTATTTGCAATTTTTCTCTGCTGTTCTATAGATAAATCACCATATCTATCTCTCACCTTTGCTATTGGTGTAATATGATCAACATCAGCTGTTCTGTCAATGCTATGCATTCTTTTAGCATCAGCTGCATTACCATAATAAATTTTCTTTCCAGTATAAGCATCAACTGTTGTTTTTTTTCCATCAAATACTTGATTTTTATAGCTATCATTCGCATTAATTCTATGATAAGGATCATCAATCGGTCTATTAGCCATAAATAATTCTACCTCCCAACACATAGTGAATATTTTATATCTACTAACAAATCATATATTCATAACAAAAAACACACTCCCATCCAAATGAATAAGACTGTGCCCTCTAATTATCATTGCAACTGGCTGACATTTTACAGTCCCTATAGCTTTGCGTCATATGCTTTCGCACATTTTGCTGAAATATTCATATGGCTTTATTATACGCTCTCAGCTATATAATAGCAATATAAAATTGGTAAAATTTGTATTTTATATCCACTTTCTTATCTTTTCATTGTGCATTTTGACTATTAACATTATAAATTTCTTGGTACACAGACCAATCAGTATCCCATTAACTTCCCATCTCTTCATTTCTCCGGTACTGCAATACCCATGCAAGGATCTGGTGTTCTTCCGCACCATATTCTTCCGCCAGACTCTTTAATGTACGGTTTTCTTCCACGCGAAGACGAACTATTTCTTTTCTGAGTTCCGGATCAAAATATTTACTCATTTACGCTATACCCCCTTTTCTCCAAGCCTCACTATTCATCCACTCACCTCTTGATACAGCTTTTCTCTGAAAGTTATTTGTGTGAAAATTTTATTATCATGAACCAACAGCTTATCTGTTCCGTCATATCGTATTTTATTTTTCAACAAATATTCACCGTTCATATTGTATGCCCCATAATATATCCACTCATCATCCAGAAATAATTCGTATGTATTTACAGATGTGTCCGGTAAGCGATCATCCAGCTTTTCAGTTGTACGCATAGACATGTCCAACACATACAGATTGCATTCGCCCACCATGTTCTCTGCTATATAAGCCATTTTGTCATTCAACACAACAAATTTTTTTACAAACATACGATTTCCAAATGATAAACTTCCATCTGCTATATATTCCGGTATGAGATTATTGAAATCAATTCTATAAAAACTATCTTTTCTTCCTTCAACAGCATAAGTATAAATATAGTCGGACTCTCTTACAGCACTCCTAACATTTTGCTGTATTAATACATCCTCATCATCCTTTGCAATGTAAAGCATATTCTTCTTGTTAATAAACCATCGATCATTATTACTCATTTGCACCATACCCCTTTTCTCAAAAAAAATTAGCTTAGGCTGAGTTGCTTCTCAACCTAAGCTATACTTTTACAGCTCATCTGTACGATACTGTTCTATATTGACATATAATGTCATTCTTAATTATTCATACTGAAAATTGAATAAATACCTTTTTTCACCTTCTCCGCCCATTCAGTTTCTTTAAATCCGGTAAGCACCAGATCATCCTTCACTCCGCATCAAACAGATCTTCCATCTCTGCCACAGCTTCGTAATATTTATTCATCCACTCCGACATCCGATCGATATGCTCTCTGTCCGCTTCCACCTGCTCAATATCCTCCGGCCATTCATCACCCTCATCTATGCCCTGTTGCAGGAGCCAGTTCTCCGCACACTCAAACCGGCACATTCTACCATCGTCACTTTCGATTGTTACCAGCACCAGCAGCGGTTCACCGGGCATCCGCTCCTCGCAGCCATAATCTGCTTCATCTATTCTGGTCACAGACCACATGTTATGCATCTCCTTTTTCTTTTGCAACTATAAATAAATTAATATTTATTATAACACAGGTCATCCCAAAACTGAAAACAGGTTCTACCAACATTTCATTGTCGGTAAAACCTGTTTAAATTTATTCTGTATTATTCTTTATATTAACAGATATTCTTACTTATTGTGTTTTCTTTTCCTGTCCAACGTTACCACAGCCCCTGTAAGTGATGCCATCAGAAGAGCTATACAAAGCGTCAGATTAAAATCATCCCCTGTCTTTGTCTGCTTATCGTCTGTATCCGATGCATTCTTGACTATTGTAAAACTTGTACTTGCTGATCCATCTGTCCAGATAATCTCAAATGTATGGCTACCAACCGATAATGTCTTAAGATAATCTGCCTTAAATGTAATAATCGTCGACCCTTCTGTTACTGTATAATTCTTTTTATCTACAACCACACCATCTACTTTCACATTCCGAAACTTCGAAATCTCTCCATCGCCTTTGATCACAAGATCTCCATCTGAATTCTGTGTCCAGGAGCTGTTTGCTCCTTCAATAATCTTGTACTGAACCGGTGCCGGATCCGGCTCTGTTGTCGGTTCCGTCGTTGGTTCTGTTGTCGGCTCGGTTGTCGGCTCTGTTGTCGGTTCTGTTGTCGGTTCCTCTGTCGGCTCTGTTGTCGGTTCCTCTGTAACGGTCAGTGTTACCGTATCTGTTGTAACAGCACCGGCTGAATTGCTTACCACACATTGATACCGGAATCCGTTACATGTCTTATCTGTCACACCTGTTGTATAACTTGCATTATTTGCTCCGCTAATATCTACAAAACCATTTCCATCGTTTCTGTCTATTTTCCACTGATATGTAACATCAGTACCGGTTGCTGTAATTGTAAATGTTGCTTTTTCTCCGGCTTTCACAGAGGCTGACTGCGGCTGTGCACTGATTATCGGAGCTTCTACAACCGGTGTTGGGTTCGGAATTGCGATCGTATAAGTAAATGCTTTTGCTTCACTGTTCTGCATATCAGATCTTACTGCAATCGCTGTAATCGTCATTGTAATACTCTGTCCTTCCACGCCTGTAACGGAAATTGGATCTGTATATTCCAATGTTGTTCCAATCGGTGCCCCATTCTCGATTGCCGGTGTACTTCCATCTGTTGTATAGTAAATCTTTGCCCCATCTGTCGTAGATGTAAGTGCTACATTCTGATTCTTTGTATAAGTTCCGGCTTCTACCGATGCCACAGGCGCTCCAACGATACCAGCCGCACTGATCGTAATCGTAATACCGGTTGTAAGATCCATACCATTCGGATCCACTTTATCCGGACAGATAACCACGCCCTTTAATGTTACGGTCTGCTCTGTCAGGGCTGAAGGGTCATAGCTTCCATCTACAGGTGATTCAGTATCCCATGCAACAACTGCCTGATCGGCGGATCCCTTCTCCGTCACTATATTGACATATGCCGGGAGCTGCATATCTGCATATGCAGTACCATTTGCAACTGTAATCGAGCCCGGTGCAGTAATGCTTATAAGTTTATCTTTTGCTTCCGGTTCTGTCTGCACTGTTAATCCTGCCTCTTCTGTCATTACCGATCCGGCAGAATTACTGATCACACACCGATACCGGAATCCATTACAATCCTTATCCGTCTCGCCTGTTGTATAACTTGTGTTTGCAGCTCCGGTAATGTCTACAAATCCATTTCCATCGTTCCTGTCGATCTGCCACTGATATACTAATTCCTCACCTGTTGCTTCCAAAGTAAAGGTTGCTGTCTGCCCTGCTTTTACAACGGCTGTCTGCGGCTGTGTAGTGATCACAGGTACCGATATCGGAGCAGCATTAGGTTTCAGAAGCAGTCTGGTCATGTCACTGTTGTCATGTATAATGCTGTAAGCCTCATTATCACTCATAATAATTCCGCTGTAATCCTTGTCTGCATCTACACCGGTGGCCACAAGAACCGGCATATCTGCATCAGAAGCCCCTTTATACGTTATACCGATCTTCCCGGCCATATTACCTCGAACCTCGATTACCGAATTAGCCATTTTTCCGTCATCTGCCGCATTTACCAGGCAGATGTTATCAGCCTTGCCATTATTTCTGTTATCAATAATCGTTGCTGTTCCGGAAACATCCGTTTTCGCCGATGCTGATCCGGCATAATAAGCATAAGCACCGGCATACACGCCTGCTCCTGTATTATCAGATGTGTTTCCGGTTATGGTCCCTCCGGTCATATGGAACGTATCACCCGCACTGACATATACTCCGCCGCCATGTCCGAGGTCACTACCCAGACCAAACGTACTGTCGGCAATATTTTTCGTAATACTTCCACCATATACATTAAATGTTCCACCGAAGACACTTACACCGCCACCGATTTTACATTTATTTACGCTGATCTCGCCCCCATACAGATTAAAGGTGCCATCTGTACTGTGGTTTCTGCCTGTACGAATAACTACACCACTTCCACCAATATCATATTCAGATGCATTTTCGGATATCTTTCCACCATACATATCAAATGTACCGCCCCGAACATCAATCGCTCTTCCCATCTTGTTGCTTGCATGGGCGATTTTACCCTGTGCATCTCCTGCCTTACAGTCTGTAAGCGTGAAATGATGTTCAACATCTATCGTATCTACATAACCATCATAATATTTATTGACTTCCTGTGTTTTATCAACAGCACTTTCCTCCGGATTCTTCATTGTAATGCTGTGTCCGTTCAGACAGAGTACTGCATTATCCGGAGCAACCCATCCATAACATGTGTAACTGTTATCATCTGTAATATATCGATCTAATACAATATCTTCTGTCAGATAATAGTATCCACTGCCCGTAATCTCAGACAGATCAGAAACACCAGTCCAGGTCCGGACCGTATCACAGGTATGATCACCCACGGTCATATTATTTGTTCCGCACACACAATGCTTATGTTCCAGTTCAGATGGTGTCTGCGTAGCGGTTTTCGGAAATGTGTATGTCAATGTCAGTGTTCCGTCGGAATTCTTTTTCACATTGACCTTATTCCCATTGACCCTTCCCGTCACAGATCCCGAAAAATTATAATGCTTCTTTGCAGCAAGCGTTATACTTGCTGTATAACTTGTGTTATATCCTGCCGTCGTATCATTCGGTGTCCATATAACAGCCGGCATCGTCGTGCTTACTCCTGACGAGCTGCATGTGGCTGAAGTATCTAACAGCACTCCCGCTTCCGGTTCATCAATGTCTCTGACGCTTGCAAATGCAATCTCGGAATCCAGATTTTCTTCCGTCTCGGTTGCTGCAACAGCATATGTCATGTTATAAAACCAGCCGGTTGTTTCCAGCCAGATCTTGCAATCCTTTAAATCGATATCACCTGTCTCAACACCTCTTTTTGCCAGTTCGGATTGGATATCTGCTGTATCTATATATTCCAGTCCTGTGATATATTCTCCGTAACTCCACGGATCAGTGTCATCTCCACCCTGTATAACCAGATATACATGATAGTAGGAATCTCCATAGTCAACGCCCCCATAATACAGATCACCATATCCATCATACTGGTTTCCGATGGTTCCTTTCTCTGCTTTTATCACACCCTGATCAGGATTGTATTCAACGGTACCAATATCCATTCCTTTCGATTTTCCATCTAATCTGAGTGTCATTGCATCATAATCTTTTAAATCTAATGCTGCTCCATAGCCCGCCGGAACCGATGATGCAAAAAAGACATCGGACATATCCAGATTCGCCGCCGGACGTATCGCATATGAGCTGCTGTACAAAGCTGTAATATTCTGGCTGTAACTAACCTGCGCCCCCATGCTTGCAACACTTACCGCCACCGGTATTTTATCTGTACTGTAAGCGGAACGCAGCCAGAAACTGCTATAGCGACCATATTGCCAATACGGATCCATCGCCAGTACTTTATCATCATTACTTCCGACCCAAAGTGTTGTATCGCCGACTTCCCCTTTTAATGCATATAGCTCGTCCGAAGTTGTATAATCTTTATTATTCTTTATATCCTTTGTCGTTACCGTAGTTTTCTGTAATAATTTTCTCTCTTCTCTGGTAAAATATGATTTTTCATCACTGTAACTATCTTCGCTCATTTCCTGTAGGGCTTCCCGCAATAAGCTTGCCCCATAGTGGCTGGCAGATATCGTCCTTGGGTTTCCTCCGGTATAGGTGCCATCTGTTGCATAATAGCTTCTATCCTGCTTATCTCTGTTAAATTGAGATCCAACAAGCATCGGTTCTGCAGCAAAAACAACTGTATTATCCCCCTCTATACTGCTGTCAGCACCAAGAACATACCATGTCTGTGGCATCCAGCTTTTTCCTTCTTTTCGGTTTCCAAACTCCAGTTTTCCGATATTTTTGGGTTTTCCATCAGCATCCGGTGCAAATGTGTCATCCATCAACTGTTCCTTTGTCGCATAATATGCCACAGCCGGTTTACTGTCAGCTGTATCATTCTCTGCCTGTACACGCGATACTCTTCCCGGTATCATTCCTGCCGCCATACTAAATGTCAATGCTCCGGAGAGCATAACGGCAATTCCTTTTTTCATTCTATTTTTCATCCTCATACGCATTCTCCTTGTAAAGCTCCGAACAATTTGTTATGATTATTTTAAATCGTACCCTGGGGGACGAGTCAAGCAAAGGAATATTATCACAAGTCAGATTTGCAGAAAATGGGGTTATATATGAAAAAGCAAGACGAAAATTTATTTAAAATAGGGGAAATCGTAAAGATTTTAGGAATAACCAGAAAAACTATCTTAGGCTATGAAGAAATGGGTCTGCTGGAACCGGCCATCAAGGATGAAAGCAGCGGATACCGCTATTATACTGCGGATAACATGACACAGATCCGCTCCATCCGTTCCTTACAGACCCTTGGTCTTTCCCTTGCCGAGATCCGGGAATATTATTATGATACGGAAAATCTTGATCATCATTTGAAACGTCTGATGGACATGCGTGCCACATTAGACCGAAATATACATCTGCTTCAATTACGGGCAGCTAAGCCGGGAGATCTGAGCATCCATCAGGTACGTCTTCCGCGGCAGGTCTGTTTCTGTCGCAGATATCAATGTGCAGACGTCAGGGATGCCGCAGTCAAACTGCGTGATACATACATCGCTGCAGCCCGAACCGGAAAGCTATCCATGTCTGCCCGTATGTTCACCGTGCGAATGGATGAGGCAGCTACCGGTCTGGATCTGCTGTGCTGTATTCCTGTCGAAGAAGATTTCATCGGAGAAGAACGCACAGAATTTGCCGAAACCTCTGCTCTGTGCATCTATTACCGTGGTGCTTATGAAGGAATCGGCTCTGCCATCACGACTCTAAATGAATATGTGCAGACAAATGCCATTGAAACCACCGGTAAATTCCGCAGTATCTATTTAGAAGGGCCTCCAAACCGTGGTACACATACGTCAGACTATATCACACAGATCGTTATACCAATTCTGCCTTGCTGTAAATCTTTATAGAAATAATGGAAGATATTATTAAGATTACCGCACTTATAATGAAGCTTCCAATCAGCAGAAGTGCCGGGGTGATATTTGACAGAAATTTTATATTCAGATTTTCTGTCATTTTCAAAAATTGAGCAAATCCGATTGGAGATGCCATGATGACCACTACGAAAAACATCTTTGTTCTTTCATAGCCTAACTTGAATTGTATCGGGAAATAAATACCTAAACAAATAGAAAGAATCAAAAATAGTATAACAGGTATCTTATAGCTTACCGTTTGAAGCGTCGGAAATATAAGGGCTTCAAGCCAGAAAATAAGACTACAGCCAGCATATATCACGATGCAAAAGATATATTTGGATAACACAACACTCTTTCTTGAAAATGGCAGCGCACACAGCAATGTTAACGCTTTCGGATATTGTGTTTCTTTTATAGAGACATACTGCAGCAGCATGAAGATTGAAACAACCGTTACTAAAACATAACCTAATATACCGGCATATTCTGTTAAACGTGACATTAAAAATATTGGAAACAGGATGCATACCGCAACCATAAGCAGTACATATTTTTTTACGATCAAAAAGTCCTTTTTCACTAATTGAAATAACATTTATTTGCCTCCTTTCACATTGCAGAGCATGATATCTTCTATCGATGGCCGTTCAAGTATGCTATCCGGCATGATCTTTCTGATTTCATCAGCATTTCTTGTAATAGCAGTAAATCCAAAAGGTGTCTGATCTATATTCATAAGCAGTTTTTCTGCATCGGCACTCAGATCTTTTCTGTCACCTTTTACAATTCTGTAACTATCCAGTAAAATATCTTTCTCCTCCTGAAAAATAATCTGTCCTCTGTCAATCATGATCAACATATCTGCAATCTTGTCCAGATCAGATGTTATATGTGTGGAGAAGAATACGCCACGTCCCCCATTATCCATAAATTCTTTCAGGATCACTAACAGTTGATTTCGAATAAGTGGATCAAGACCACTGGTTGGCTCATCCATGATCAACACTTCTGCTTCATGTGACAAAGCAAGCGCCAGAGCATATTTCATCCGCATACCCTTTGACAAGGTGTTGATCTTCTGTTTTGGATTGAGTGAGAAGCGCTCAAGATACATTTTGTATTCCTTTTCATTCCATGATTTATACGCGGACGCTATAATACTCTTCATTTCTGACAAGGTTAATTCATCATAAAAGCCCCCATTATCAAGAACGATCCCTATACGTTCTTTTATCTCTTTTGCATTTGTATATAGATCCATTCCAAACCATTTGATACTGCCGGATGTCCTGGGAACTAAATCTAAAATAGATTTGAGTGTGGTTGTTTTTCCCGCTCCGTTTTTTCCGATGAATCCGGTAATGCATCCATCCGGCAGTGCAAATGAAACATCTTTCAGGGAAAAATTCGGATAGTTTTTATTCAATCCCGTAACTTCTAAAATATTTTCCATCTTACGCCTCCTCATATAGAATATTCATCATATCATTTAGTTCCTCTTGTGTGATTCCAAGGGATTTTGCAGTCTGTATCATATCTGCCATTTTCTGTTCTACAAGCCTCCGCTTCGAATCTCTTAAAAGATCTACATTCCTTGTAGACACAAAGGTTCCGATACCTACCTGACTATTCACAAAACCCTCTTTTTCTAAATCGTCGTAAACTCGCCGAATTGTTAAAACGCTTACTTTCAAATCATTTGCAAATGTCCGAATCGACGGCAGTGCCTCTCCCTCAACCAGTTCGCCTTTTAAAATAGCGTCAATAATCTGTTCCTTGATCTGCTGATAAAGCGGAGAATCTGATGTATTTGAAATAAGGATTTTCATATCGCGCCTCCTTTTTAAGTGTGCCGTTATTATATACACACTATATACTATATGCACTTTTGTGTCAAGGGAGAAT
>ULLX01001792.1_pt1 | contig 10678 bp, 9 predicted proteins | sample 1951501 | NCBI WGS metagenome assembly ULLX01 (sample SAMEA4835535, study PRJEB28245) | human gut metagenome | biome: gut microbiome; material: fecal sample | place: Denmark | collected 2008
GTTTACCGGATTTTATGACACGGAGGCGATGACGTTAAAAGAGCGGATTCATACGCCCGAAGGATTTCACCGGGAAGAAGTGGACGATGACAGTTTTGCGGCTTTTTTGGAAAACTATGCATTGTATAAAGACGGAAAAAAAGTCAAGTTATATGATAAGTCATTGAAGCAGAATCAGGATGCGCATGTTGCAGTATTAAAAATGAAACTCGTAGAGGGTGATCTACAGCAGTGTGCCGATTCGATCATCCGCTTATATGCAGAATATTTTTATCAAAATAAAATGTATGATAAGATGAATTTCCATCTTGTCAACGGATTTGCGTGCGAGTTCAGTAAATGGGCTGAGGGCATGCGTGTATCGTTTTCCGGCTCTTCAACGACATGGACGCAGAGTGCGGCTGCCAATGACGACGAGACCGTGTTTGAAAAATATCTTCGCTTTGTTTTTGCGTATGCCAGCACGATTTCATTGAGTGATGAGTCAAAGAAGATAAAGAAAGCCGAGATTCAGGCAGGAGATATCTTTGTACAGGGAGGAAGTCCCGGACATGCTGTTATGGTATTGGATGTGTGTACGGATGACAGCGGACGGAAAGCATTTTTGCTTGGACAGGGATTTATGCCGGCGCAGCAGTTTCATGTGTTGAAAAATCCGCTGCATGAAGACGATCCGTGGTATTATGTGGATGAACTTACCTATCCGCTCCAGACACCGGAGTATACGTTTGAAAAAGGGAGTCTGAAACGGCCGGAATGCATGCAGTGATTTTTTTCGTGGAAAAGGTCTTGATTTTTTTTGAAAATGCGATATAATAAATAGTGCAAGTTCAAAATCCAAGAGAAAGGATGAGGGGCATGGTATTACTTGGAGTCGGCGTAGGTGTTGCGATTATAGCAGTGGTAATTGTTGTTGGGGCAGTTTCTGCGATTGTAGCTGCTGCAAAAGATTCATTAAAAGACGATGACGAGATGTAACGCCTGTTATTGATTTTGACTGGATGGAGGATAAGAGACGGGGTATGGCTCAGCTTGGCTAGAGCGCATCGTTCGGGACGATGAGGTCGCAGGTTCGAATCCTGTTACCCCGATGATTAGGAAGGAGAAGCTACGAAGCGGCAGATGTCACATCAGCTGCCGATTGGCTTCTCTTTTTGTAACACGAGAGTCTGGGAAAGGAAGGATTGGGATATGATTTCAAAACGATGGATGCAGAGGGCATTTACGGTTGCGGTTGTCTGTGTCAGTTGTTCGATTTTTTTCTGTAGTGAGATCTGCCGTGCAAAGACGGCGGCGAAAACGACGAAAGTGCATACCTATAAAGAAGGATTTACCTATCAGAAACCGGATTCGGAAACGATCGCGCGGATGTGTGGAAAATCCTATAAAAAAGGGGCCAAAATTCCGCTTAGCAGGCTTCGTTACCTTCGGCTCCGCTACATTGATTTTGATGGAAGAGAGCGGGACGGGGAAATGGTCGTTCATAAAAAGATTGCCAAACGGACATGCAAGGTGTTTTATGAATTGTACCGGATAAAGTATCCGATTGCCCGGATGCAGCTGGTGGATGAATACGATGCCGATGACGAGGCATCCATGGCGGCAAACAATACGTCTGCCTTTAATTATCGAAAAGTGGCAAATTCTTCCAAAATGTCCAAGCACAGTCAGGGACTTGCCATTGATATCAATCCAAGGATCAATCCTTACATTACCAAGTACGGCATTGCACCGGCAAACAGTAAGGTGTACCGAAACCGGGATGCGGAGACGTGCCGTGGCAAATACAGGGATTATATGATACACCGGGGAGACGAGGTATACCGTATTTTTAAAAAGAATGGTTTCTCCTGGGGCGGCGATTGGAAATATTCCAAAGATTACCAGCATTTTGAAAGATAAGAAGTCTTAGAAAGAAGGTGTATCCTTGTGGTAAAAGATCTTACCAAAGGAAACGTTCGACCGGTTTTGTGGAGCTTTACGATACCGATGTTTATCAGTGTTGTATTTCAGCAGTTGTATAATATTGCGGATAGTGCCATTGCGGGGCGGTTTGCCGGCGAAGATGCGCTGGCGGCTGTCGGGGCGTCGTATCCGATCACGATGATCTTTATGGCAATTGCCATCGGCTGCAATGTCGGTTGTGCGGTCGTAATCTCGTCGTATTTTGGAGCCGGTGATATCCGGCGGATGAAAACTGCCATATCCACGACATTGATTGCAAGTACGGTGCTTGCGGCGATTTTGACAATATTTGGATTGCTGACATCTTCTTATCTGATGCAGATGATGAATACACCGCATAATATATTTGATGCGGGGGATATTTATCTTAAAATATACATTGGAGGCATGGTATTCCTGTTTTGCTACAATGTGGCAACCGGGATCTTTACGGCACTTGGAGATTCCAAAACACCGCTGTATTTTTTGATTGGATCTTCCGTCGGAAATGTGGTGCTCGATTATCTCTTTGTCGCAGTGTTTCATTTCGGGGTATCCGGTGTCGGCTGGGCGACCTTTCTCGCCCAAGGAATTGCCGGCATATTGGCGGTGTTCACACTGTTAAAGCGGGTGGCAAAGCTGCCGAACGGACATGGAAAAGTGATGCTGTATTCGAGATCCATGCTTCGCCGTATCGCTAAAATTGCGGTGCCGAGCATCTTACAGCAGAGTTTTGTCTCGGTAGGAAATATTTTTATCCAAAGTCTTGTAAATTCCTTTGGATCTGCGGTAATTGCCGGATATTCTGCGGCGATTAAATTAAATACGTTTACGATCACATCCTTTTCGACCTTAGGCAATGCGCTGTCGAGTTTTTCCGCCCAAAATATCGGAGCGGCAAAAATAGACCGTGTGCGGAAAGGGTTTCGGGCAGGCACGATGCTTGCCTGGATTATCGCGGTTCCGTTTTTTGTCTTATTTTTCTTTTTTGGAAATGAGATGCTTCGGATTTTTATGGAAAATCCGACCGGTGGCGCGATGAAAGCGGGAATGGCATTTTTGAAGATCGTATCGCCGTTTTATTTTATTATTTCATTAAAACTGCTGGCAGACGGATTGCTGCGTGGAAGCAGTGCGATGATCGGATTTATGGTTTCTACCTTTACCGATCTGATCCTTCGCGTGATTTTGGCTTATGTTTTTGCCGGCCTATTTGGAAGTACCGGAATTTGGATGTCCTGGCCGGTTGGATGGAGTATATCAGCAATTATTTCGTTGTTGTTTTACCGATATACATGGAAACAATTATCAGTTGAAAGGAGATTATTAAAATGACAAAAATTGACATTATTTCAGGCTTTTTAGGAGCTGGAAAGACAACCTTGATCAAAAAATTAATTGAAGAAGCATTTACAGGAGAAAAACTTGTATTAATTGAAAATGAATTTGGAGAAATCGGAATTGACGGAGGATTTTTGAAAGATTCCGGAATCAATATTACAGAGATGAATTCCGGCTGTATCTGCTGTTCCCTCGTAGGAGATTTTGGTACCGCATTGGCAGAAGTGCTTGAAAAATATGCACCGGACCGGATCATCATTGAACCATCGGGAGTTGGTAAACTTTCAGATGTCATCAAAGCCGTTCTCGGTGTGAAGGAAAAAGTGGCAGGGGACAGTGTGGTACTCAACAGTTTTACGACCGTTGCTGATGCAACAAAATGTAAAATGTATATGAAGAACTTTGGTGAGTTTTACAATAATCAGGTAGAACATGCCGGAACCATCGTTCTCAGCCGTACCGGCAATATGAAAGAAGATAAATTGCAGGCGTGCATCGACCTGATCCGTACACAGAATACAGAGGCTTCGATTATTACGACTCCATGGGATCAGATCAACGGAAAACAGATTCTGGATGCGATGGAAAAGAGAAACGATCTTGTGAAGGAATTGCTGGAAGAAGAGGATGTTTGTCCAGAATGTGGACACCATCATGAGCATGGCGAAGAGTGTGACCACGATCACGAGCATCATCACGACCACGACCATGATCACGAACACCATCACGACCACGATCATGAGCATGACCATGATCACGACCATGACCACGACCATCATCATGAACATGATGAAAACTGCACTTGTGGCTGCCATGACCACGATCACGACCATCATCACCATCACCATGCAGATGAAGTATTTTCAAGCATTGGTATTGAGACGGCGCATAAATATAATGAAGCAGAACTGAAGGATATTTTGGACAAGCTTGCCAACGATAAAGTACAGATGGGAACCATTCTTCGTTCCAAAGGTATCGTAGCTTCCGAAGAAGGCGAATGGTATCATTTTGATCTGGTTCCGGGTGAATATGAAGTACGCCGCGGGGCAGCGGATTACACAGGAAGAATTTGTGTGATCGGATCGAAACTGGATGAAGCGGGTCTTCGTGATCTGTTTGCCGGAAAATAAAGGAGGACGCCAGATATGTTTGGGAAAAAAGAAATTCCAGTTTATCTTTTTACCGGTTTTTTGGAGAGTGGAAAAAGTACCTGTATCGAAGAGGTAATTGAAGAGGGAAACTTTTCCGATGGAGCAAAAACGCTGTTTATCCTGTGCGAGGAAGGCGAGCATGAGATTGACGATCAGCTTTTGATGAAAAACCGGATTTCCTGTGTTGTATTGGAAGACGAGGACGAACTTACGGAAGACTGCTGTAAGAAATTGCAGGAAAAATATAAACCAAACCGCATTGTGGTTGAGTGCAATGGCATGTGGGATCTGGATAAAATGTACCGCGAGACATTTCCGGAAAACTGGATTGTTGTACAGACATTTACAACGGTAAATGCGCAGACGTTCCAGATTTACAGCGCAAACATGAAATCCCTGATGATGTCACATTTTAAAATGGCAGATCTTGTCATTTTTAACCGCTGTGAATCGGATAATATTGATAAACCGGCGGCCCGACGAAACGTCAAAGCGATCAACCGTCAGGCGCAGGTACTGTTTGAATCCGCAGATGGCACCGTGGAGAGTAAGATTGATGAGGAACTTCCGTATGATGTGAATGCGTCGGAGATTACACTGGAAGATGACGACTTTGGTCTGTGGTATCTGGATATTGGTGAAAACCCGCGAAAATACGTGGGAAAGAAAATTACCTTTAAAGGCCAGGTATACCGCAATAAAACATTTCCAGCCGGGGCATTTGTCCCATCCCGCAAGGCAATGACCTGTTGTGCAGATGATATTGCGCGGATCGGTTATATGTGTCACGGTGAGGATGCGGATCAATATAAGAACGACAGCTGGGTAATGGTTACGGTGACGGTAAAGACACAGCAGAGCAGAAAGCATGACGGAGAATTTCCGGTGCTCTATGCGGAAAAGATCGAGCCGGCACAGCCGCCTCAGGAAGAAGTTGTATATTTTGGATAATCTATTTGAAATATGTTGCGGAGTATGTTATGATGGAGAGCAGGAATATATAGATATGTTGTAAAGGAGAAAAAGAAATGGCTAAAATTCAGATGACGACCCCATTGGTTGAGATGGATGGAGACGAGATGACACGTATTCTGTGGCAGATGATCAAAGATGAGCTTTTGCTTCCTTATATTGATCTGAAGACAGAGTATTATGACCTCGGTTTGAAATATCGTAATGAGACAAACGACCAGGTGACGGTAGATTCTGCAAATGCAACATTAAAATATGGTGTTGCGGTAAAATGTGCGACGATTACACCGAATGCAGCACGTATGACAGAGTACGATTTGAAAGAGATGTGGAAATCTCCAAACGGAACCATTCGTGCAATGCTTGACGGAACCGTATTTCGTGCGCCGATTCAGGTAAAAGGAATCGAACCATGTGTAAAAAACTGGAAAAAGCCAATTACGCTGGCACGTCATGCTTATGGTGATGTGTATAAAAATGTAGAGATCAAAGTTCCGGGCAAAGGAAAAGCCGAACTGGTATTTACGGCAGAAGATGGTACCGAGATGCGTGAGACGATTCATGAATTTGACGGACCGGGAATCATCCAGGGCGTACATAATACTGACAAATCGATCACAAGTTTTGCCAAAGCATGCTTTAGTTATGCACTTGATACCAAACAGGATCTTTGGTTTGCAACAAAGGACACCATTTCGAAAAAATACGATCATAACTTCAAAGATATTTTTGCAGAAGTTTATGAAAAAGAATATAAGGACAAATTTGAAGCAGCAGGATTGGAGTATTTCTATACCCTGATCGATGATGCGGTAGCTCGTGTTATGAAGACCGAAGGCGGCTTTATCTGGGCATGTAAGAACTACGACGGCGATGTTATGAGTGACATGGTTTCTTCTGCCTGCGGTTCTCTGGCAATGATGACTTCGGTACTGGTTTCCCCAAGCGGTGTATACGAGTATGAGGCAGCACACGGAACCGTTCAGAGACATTATTACAAACATCTGAAAGGCGAAGAGACTTCTACAAACTCTGTAGCTACAATCTTTGCCTGGACAGGAGCACTCAGAAAACGTGGAGAACTGGATGGCATCAAAGAACTTCAGGAATTTGCGGACAAGCTTGAAAAAGCAACCTTGCAGACGATTGAAGAAGGTAAGATGACAAAGGATCTTGCTCTTATCACGGAGTTAAAAGATGTTACCGTATTGAACAGTGAAAACTTTATTAAGGCAATTCGCGATACATTGGATCGCATGTAATACAAGAAAGAATAACGGAGGAAAACTGAATGAACTATACGACACAGATGGATGCTGCACGAAAAGGTATTTTTACTGAAGAAATGCAGCGCGTGTGTGAATATGAAAATATTCGGAAAGAAGAATTGATGGATCTTGTGGCAAAAGGACAGGTGGCAATTCCTGCCAATAAAAATCATAAATGCCTCAAACCATTTGGTATCGGAAGTAAATTGAAGACAAAGATCAATGTCAATCTGGGAACAAGTAAAGATTGTCTGGATCTGGATGTCGAGATGGAAAAAGTAAATGCAGCGATCAATATGGGAGCCGAAGCGATCATGGATCTGAGTTCCTATGGAGATACAAAAAAATTCCGCCGCAAATTAACAGCAGAATGTCCGGCTGTACTTGGTACTGTTCCGATTTACGATGCCGTTGTATATTACAATAAGGCATTGAAAGACATTACGACGGATGAGTGGATTGATGTTGTTCGTATGCATGCAGAAGATGGTGTGGATTTCATGACCATTCATTGTGGTATCAACCGCCAGACAGCAGACCGCTTTAAACAACATCTTCGCCATACAAACATTGTTTCCCGTGGTGGTTCGATCATCTTTGCATGGATGGAACTTACCGGAAATGAAAACCCATTTTATGAGAGATACGACGAGATTCTTGACATCTGTGAAAAATACGATGTTACGATCAGTCTTGGAGATGCCTGTCGTCCCGGAAGTATCGAGGATGCAGGAGATCTTTCTCAGATTTCTGAGTTAGTAGCACTTGGTGAATTAACCCAGCGTGCCTGGAACCATAATGTACAGGTTATGGTTGAAGGACCGGGACATATGCCTTTGAATCAGATCCGTGCGAACATGGAGATTCAGCAGACGGTATGTAAAGGGGCTCCGTTTTATGTACTTGGACCATTGGTTACGGATATTGCACCGGGATATGACCACATTACAAGTGCCATCGGAGGAGCTATCGCAGCTACTTATGGTGCGTCCTTCCTCTGTTATGTAACACCGGCAGAACATCTTCGTCTTCCAACCGTAGATGACGTAAAAGAGGGTATCATCGCTTCTAAGATTGCTGCTCATGCCGCTGACGTGGCTAAAGGACTTCCGGGAGCAAAAGACTGGGATTACGAGATGAGCGAAGCAAGAAGAAATCTGGATTGGGAGAAGCAGTTTGATCTTGCCATTGATTCGGAAAAAGCCCGCCGTTATCGTGCGGAGAGCAAACCGGAAAAAGAAGATACTTGTACGATGTGCGGAAAAATGTGTGCCGTACGTAACATCAACAAGATTCTCCGTGGTGAAAACGTAGATATCATGGAAGAAGAATAAAATTCCATAAAAACGAAGGAATAACAACAGCCTGTCTCGCATAAGGTAGTAAAAAATGCGAGAGGGGCTGTTTTTTTGAAGCGATTATTACGTGTATTGGGAATCTTTCTGATCTTTGCCCTGGCGGCTGGAGCGATGTGGTTTATCCAGTCCGGAAAATGGAAAACGACAACGCTGAAAGATGTATACATATCGAAACCGCAAGGGGATACCCTATGGGTAGTAAATGGACAAGAAAAGACGGAATATACAGTAAAGGGGGCAGTGAGGGAAAAGACATACGAAGGGATCGCGGATCTTGAAGTGCGTGGAAAATGTGTGCGAAAGATTGTCTGCAAGCCGGACAAAGCAAGAGTGGTAGAACAAAAGGAAGAAACTCCCGAAACGATCCGTGTTCTTCTGACGACGACAGATTTTGCTGCCAAAGAACATGACGAAGTAAAGATACGGTCGGAAAAGCCATTTGTGGTAAAAGAGGGAGAAAAGGAAAAACGATGCGAAGGGGGAGAAGAATTTTGTATCCGTGCTGCGGACATGGGGGAGGAAACAATAAAGATCAATTCGACAGAAGAGGCAAAATTGGAAATAACTTCCATTAAAAGAGGCGAACGTACGCCTTCTTACCGCGGAACATTGGAATTGAAAAAAAGCGGAGAGAAGATACGCGTCATCAACGAATTGCTGCTGGAGCAATATTTATACGGAGTGCTTCCGAGTGAAATGCCGGCAGAATATCCGGAAGCAGCACTCCGTGCACAGGCAGTCTGCGCCCGGAGTTATGCCAAAAAGCAGAAACAAAATGACCGCCTGAAAGAATACGACGCACAGGTTGATGACAGTGTGGCGTATCAGGTCTACCAGAGTCAGCCGGAGGATGAGAGGGCCAATAAGGCGGTGGATGATACGAAAGGACTTATCGTATGCAGCGGAAATACACTGGCATCGACATATTTTTTTGCGACTTCCTGTGGTGTAACGACCTCTTCAGACAGCGTCGCTTTTTCTGACAAAGAAATCTCTTATCTTGCCGGACAAGTGCAGAGTAGCGATATTTCGGATGAGAAAAAAGCAGAAAGAGACCGGCTTGCGGCAGATACGTATGCAGAGGACGCGTTATTTTGTGAGTTTCTTGAGAAAGATCAGGAAGTGCTGGAAAAAGAGGAACCTTGGTTCCGGTGGAACACGACGGTCTCTCTGGAACAGATGGAAAAAAATATTAACGAACGGCTTGCGGACCGCTGTGAAAAGACGCCGGATCGCATCGAAGTTCGAAAAGGAGAGGGAGTTTATCAAAAGGAACGAGTGGAAAATATAGGAAAATTGAAACGCGTGATAATAAAAAAACGAGGATGTGGAGGTGTAGCGCAGACGGCGGTTATTGTTGGGACAGAAGCTACGATACGGGTAACATCCGAATACAATATCCGGATGCTTTTGTTTTCCGGAGAGGCAGTAATCCGGCGGAAAGACGGAAAAGAAGTGACTGGTTTATCCATGCTTCCAAGCGGATTTTTTGTATTGAAACGTGTGGGAGGTACCTATAAGATAAAAGGAGGCGGTTATGGACATGGTGTTGGTATGAGCCAGACCGGAGCCAGACAACTGGCAAATCTTGGTAAAAACGAGCGGGAGATCATTTGTCATTATTTTCCGGGAGTATCGATTCTTTCAATGTCTCAAATTGGTTCTTGATCTTGTTTTTCGCCTTCCGGGAAAACAGGGAATATCCGTCGAGGTGAAACTGGTTGATCAATGCACCGATAAACAGCAGTGTGACACAGACATACAGCCACAGCATAAAGAGTGCGATCGAAGTAAAACTTCCATAAAGGGACGAATAATTCGAAAAGGAATCAATATAGACCGAATACAGGTTGCTGAATAAGATCCACGTAATCGATGTAAATAACGCGCCCGATACATAATTTCGTAAACGTGGGCGTTCGTCGTGATATGGGACAAACGTGTACATAAGCAGGAAGTAGCAGAAAAAGATTGCAAAGCCGGCGATGGAACGCAGCGAAAAAATTCCGATAAACAGTGGGGTATCGATTGAAAAAAAGGAGTCGATAATAAGCAGAATCTGGTTGCCAAATACAATGACGCTGAGTGATAAGACCAGCATAGCGGCAAAGATCAACGTATACAGGAAGGAAACAAAGCGGTTGAAAAACCAGTTTCCCCGCTGTTCCGTTCCGGCAATCCGATTCAGACCGTAGGTAATTCCCATAAATCCTTTGGAACCTGCCCACAACGCGGTAAGCGCCGAGATGGATAACACGGTTCCGGAACTATGGCGATAGGCTTCCTGAATCCAGGAAACGAGAGTTTCGCCCAGCTCGCCCGGAATGAGTGAACCGATCATCGGGATCAGATTTCCCTGCGTAATGCCGGGAATGTATTTTAATATGGTAAAAAAGAACATGGCAAAAGGAAAAAAGGACAACATAATAAAGAATACCACATTCGAAGCATAGATGGATAAGGTGTTCTTTACAAATTGTTCTTTTATTTTTTTACACGCCCAGATAAAATGAACCATTGAAATTCCTCCATGTTTTTCTAAGTATATAATAGTATATGAAAAAAGGCGAGAAAAATCAAGGAGAAAAACTATTTCGTAATTTTTATGCGGAGACGGGCTTTTTTCCGGCTGCCATCTCTT
>ULLX01048212.1_pt1 | contig 10518 bp, 8 predicted proteins | sample 1951501 | NCBI WGS metagenome assembly ULLX01 (sample SAMEA4835535, study PRJEB28245) | human gut metagenome | biome: gut microbiome; material: fecal sample | place: Denmark | collected 2008
ATCCCAATAATCCTTTGGCTGCTTTTTTTAATAAAACAATGTCTTTTTTCTTTATTTCTTTCAAAAACTCTGAGGTACCAAGAGCAGACAACAGGAATACAAAAAAGTAAAACACAAATAACATTCTTCCTGATGCACGGAAGCCACCCAGTACCGGAATATGATACACTATTTTATTGATAACAGGTATATGTGCAACACATGCATATAACAATGCAAACGCCGCACATCCGGCTGCCAGAACAGCATCAAACCTTTTCCATAATTTTACAGTTGCAAACACTGCTGCAAACAATACAAAAATCCCCAAATACAATTCAATATCCATTTCCGATGAATAATTTGCTCCCATTGCCTGATATTTTTCGCCAAAAAATTCAGGATAGATCATCTGTATCAATTTAACGGGGTGCAGTGAGTAAGAACGAAATGTATCATATGTCGTCTGCGAAGAACCGTATGCAGAATACTCCCTCAATAGATGAAACGTAGGTAACAACGCAAACAAAACACTTCCGATATAAACACCAATCCAAAGTAATGCCCTTTTTAAAATTTCCACTACCGAAAATTTACTTTTTATACAATGAGCCAATATATAAATCACCAGTACAAGTGCTGCATATATTCCATATTGCTGGGCTGCAATAAGCATCACACCAGCCGCCAGTGCACTTAAACAAAACCACCGCTTTTGCTTTGTCACAAAATACCGCTTTGTCACAAACATGACAACGGTAAACAGGCAAATAGAGGTAATGATTGCCGGATGTGATTTACGCATTCCATTGATCTGAATCGAGCATTCAAAAATGATTGCAAAAATGTAAGAAACCGAATACGGGCATTCATAGTCACGCAGAAAAAGATAGAAACAAATTCCTGCTATCGCAAGATGCACAATATAAAATGCGTAAATATACTGGCGCAATGGCAGAAAGGATAATAAAAGATTCAAAAAATACATACTGCTTCCGGATGATTGTGGAATCCCATTTTGAATATACGGATTCCATTGTGGGAACTCCCCACTGATCAAAGCCTCCGCAAATGCTTTTTTGTTCGAAAAAAATTGAATCAGATCGGCATCTCCCGGCACCTGGCCTGCAAAATAGTATTTTGCCAAAAACAATACAGGGATAACCAAGAAAATCAACAGACTCCAGTATTTATAATAATATTTACCGTCTTGAATTTGTCCTTTATTTTTCAAATCTCTTCCTCCAAAAATCCACTTATTTCGTCCACAATTTTCTGCGGATTATGTTCTTTCTCAATGTATTCTTTTGCACATTTTCCAATTTGGCTGCATTCCTTCGGATGTGATATTAAATACTTTATTTTCTCTAACACCTGCTCTTCAATACCCTCCACCGGAATCTTAACGGCACATTTTTCCGGCACTTCTGCAAACCAGCCATCATCATTGATCAGGCATGTTTTTCCCATTTGCAATATTTTAATTAAAGCCGCCGATGTTTCTCCCATAGATGGATATCGGAGATTCATCACCAGATTAGAATATGCGACAAAATTATCAAACTCATTCATATCAACAAATCCAGTTTTGAAAACAATTTCATTGTCAACATATTGATCCACATAATCTCCTTCTCCCACCATGACATAACAAATTTTCTGTTCTACCTGCTTACTTAATTTATAAACAGTCTGACAGATCACATGATTAAGTTTGGTTTTTGCTATGGCTCCAAATGAAGCTATCACAAAGGCATCTTCCGGAATATTATATTTTGAAAATAATTTCTTTTTTTCAATTTGAACATATTCCGCCGAAATTTGCGGTATCATATTTATCTTACAAACATGATCTGTAAATGTTTTAATTTTTTTTCTTGCAAATTCAGAATGTACCATAATCTTATTTTGGGATACAGCTAATTCTTTGTTTAAGGGAAATTCTGCTGCCAGTTCATCACATTCCAGCAACGATTCCCTTCCTTCATTCATTGCAAACTTTGCCTTTAAAAGACCTTCCAGTCCGTATTGTTCATAAATCTCAGAAAATGCCGATTTCTTTTTCTCATAGTATCCAGCAACCAGATAATACAAAACACAATCATGAAGAATTACCATTCCCGGATGATTCAGACACAATTCATAAATATAGGAATGGTAAAAAGGATTGTTACCTATATTGTACAGTATATAATCAAATGCCTCAAACTCAATTCTATCTTTCTTATAAGTAACAACCTCAAAATCGTCATACATTTTCTTGTTTGCCAATTTATAATTATCGATCAAAAGCGTAATTTCATATTTGGAGCGCAATTGATATACCAGTATCTCAGAATAATCCGATATTCCACTTTTCTCAGGTGGAAACGGACTTACATACAATAGTTTCTTCTTATTCATTTTCATCTTACCTCAACAATTGTTCTATTACATAGTCCCAATCCATATGTTTTTCATCCAGGGAACGTCTTCCTGCTTTTCCGAGCAGTTCTGCCTTTTTACGATTTGTATACAATTCATCGATTTTCTCCGCTACTCTCTGTGCATCTGTCTCAAGTATATAACCATTTTTTTCATGTTCTATAAATTCCAGCGGACCACCTGCATCTTTGTGAACAATAACCGGTTTTTCCGAGAAAAAGGCTTCCAGTGTAATATAACCATAATCTTCGTCATAAGCGCCAAAATAAACACCAAGACAATTCGCATAATAATTTATCTTTTCTTCTTCCGAAATAAATCCGGCAAGTTTTACCCTGTCCTGTAGTTTATGCTTTTTAATCAAATCCCGAATATATTCCAATTCTGCATCACTTCCTGATCCAGCCAGTACAATTTTGGCATCTGTCTTCAAATACTGAGCCGCTTCCACCAGTAAACGCTGCCGTTTTATCTTGTCAATCCGGCTTGGATAAAATATATAATCACCATACTCTCCACAATAAAGCTTCTCATAATTTAATGGGGGATGATAAAGCGGTGTCGAATTAACACCACAAAAATTCATCAGTCTGTTGGACGTATTCTGTGCATTTGTATATACATATTTCGCTTCCGTAATATATTTTTTATCACATTCCATAATAAAATTCCGAATTTTTTCTCCATCCGGAAAATTCTGCAAATCTCCATATGGGGTATTCCACAAATCGTAAGCCTGACGATGCTGGTGAAGCATCCACAATACTTTATTGTCATGTTTGACATAATAAGCCGGGAATTTCATCGCAATTACGCGATCAATCTTTTCTCCGTTTACTTCAGTTAAATCCATCATTCTCCCCATCATCATACAATTCACCAAAGATTCTCCCGGATACCATTTAAACGGTAACGTCACAATATCTACCTTATGTCCTCGTTTTTTCAATTCGTCACGAAGCATTTCTGCATGAATCTCCGCTCCACCACGTATAAAGGGAACTTGTACCATAGCAATCGCAATTCTCATTTTTCTGCTCCTTTCGCAAATTCTTCCAAAAAGGTTTCTCTTATTTTGTTCTTTGTAAATCTATTCTGTATATTTTTAAATCCTTTATGAATCAAATATTCCATATACTCTCTATTATGATAGAGTGCATAAATTCCTGCTGCAAATTTTTTTGGTTCTTTATCAAGTAGTATCTGATCTCTTCCTATTGTCTCCGGGACAGCACATTCCTTTAATGCCAAAATCGGCAGTCCCAGATATTGGGCTTCCACGATCGGCACACAAAACCCTTCGTGTTCACTTGTGCAAACCAGAAAATCACTGCCAAGATAATACGCGAGCAATGTAGCATCATTTATCTCACCGATAAATTCAATGCAGTCCTCCAAATGATACTTTTGTATTGTTTTTTCAATTAATGAATTGTATCCCGGCAGTCCATCATCAAATTTACCAATTACCCGCAAACGGATCGGATCCGGATAATTTGTCGTGAAAATTTTCATGATCTCCAGCAGCATTTTATGCCCTTTGTTGGGCGCTATCCGTCCTACAAACAACAGATTGATCTCTTTTCTTGTGATAAGATCATTTAATATTTCTTCGTCCGGTTTCGTCTCTCTCCACTCTTCTATTTTATGAAATGGTGGGCAGATTCCAATTCTTTCTTTGGACACGCCCCGCAGATCCTCTGCATTGTACTTTGAATCACACAGCCAGAAAGCATTTGGGAAGTCCTGGATCAATGTATCTGTCTGCTTTCTTCCTTTTTCACACTGCTGTGTATGAAATGAATTGTATGGTTCAAAAAAGGCAGGGGGAGTGATATTATGGTATCGAAATATAATTTTCGCCTTTGCCTTTTTTAAAATTTCACTCCCTTGTTCCCAATAAACACTATGGTGATATAATATTATATTATCTTCCTCCTGAAGAAGCAATTCGAGTTCGCTTTCCTCAATATAAGTCACCTGTTTATTGAATGTATTATTGGCAAATACGACACAGCGTCTGCCCTGTGCATTCAGCACTTTAAAGATTGCTTCTATATCATTTCCGATCGCATCATGTCCGGTTACGGTTTGATGCATTTGTACTACTGTCAAAATTGTTTTCTCCTTTATTTCATATTTTTCTTTGCAACACCATGAATTCCCTTTACATGCATTACTTTATCCAGAATATTTCCGAATAATGGTATCTTCCTGAAACTGTGATATGCACGCAATAAGAAATATGTCATATGCTTTCCTTTTATATGCGCTCCCGCTGCCTTTCCCTCAGGAGATTTTGCCATCGTAAATACCAGCTCCAGTTTACTGATCTTCCCGTCCTGAAGATTGCGTATATTATTAAGTAATCCTGTATCATCCGGAGACCGCTGAAAAATACAATGATAACATTGCTTTACAAATTCTTCATCATTGCTGTTATCCAGCAGAGACGCAATAGGTACTGTATGCCGTTTCTGCCCTTTTTTATATTGTCTTTTCAACCATTCTCTTATGTGCACCCGGTAAAAACGATTTCGGCTAAGCCGGACATCCATACCGCGAAATTTTTGAATCCAAGAAGCATACTTCTTTCTATGAAATCCATAAATTCTCGTCACCGTGCGTCGTCTTGTCAAGGTGTCATCCAGATGATCTGCTTGACGTTCAATTTCGCCTAGAATAACTTCCATAGAAACATCCCAATTCATCCAGTCGATGTCTAATGTATTTTGATGCATTGCCTCATTTTGTTTTTGCAGAATCAATTTATCCAAATTCATATTACTGTTACTCTCCTTCAATACACTTCCAACTATGCTGCATTCTTGTAATCCCTGTTTCTGTCACATCTGCATAAATTTGTATATGACACGCTTTTACCACCGAAACGATACGGACCCCCGTTCTGTCCTCTACATATAGATCCATCCAATACTCTCCCGGGAGCATATTCACCTTTGGAAACATAAGTTTTATCTTTCCATTTTTTGTCATTCTCATAGTCCGTGCATGATCGGTCTTTGAATTTGTCCCATAACAGCACAAACCATCTCCGCGATAGAAACTAAATCCCAGCGTCACATCCTCCACAGGGAAATCTGTCTTATAATCAGCAACAATTTCCAAATCCTTGCCAACGGAAATAACACCATTTGATTTTTCCCCCTGACTAAATGCTTCAATTTTAGAAATCACTACGTGATAATTCTCATTTTCCTCTTCCTCACTATGCAGTTTTTCCAATGAAGCTGGAGCTAAATGGCGATTTTTCGCCATAAAACGAATATATTGTGGGTGAATGTCCTTCGGCTTTCCTTCAGCATAAATGCGTCCCTCATGAATCCAGATTGACCGGTCACATATCTGTTCAATCTGTTCCAGCGAATGGGAAACAATGACGATCGTCGTTCCTTTCCCTTTAATTTCGCGAAGCCGGTTAAAACATTTTGCCTGAAAATTTACATCTCCCACTGCAAGAATCTCGTCTATCAACAGAATATCTGCATTAACATTAATTGCAACAGAAAACGCCAGCCTCATATACATTCCGGAAGAATATGTCCGCACAGGATTATCAATATATTCCTCCAATTCTGAGAATTCGATAATATCCTGAAGCCTGGCATCAATCTCTTTGCGCGAAAGTCCAAATATGGAAGCATTGATATATATATTTTCTCGCCCACTCATATCGGGATGAAACCCGGCTCCCAACTCAATGAGACTGGAAACTCTTCCGCACATCTCAATCTTTCCTTCATCCGGATACATAATCTTTGTAAGCAATTTTAACGTTGTACTTTTTCCACAACCATTATGCCCGATCAGTCCGATTGCTTCTCCTTTTTTCACCTCAAAGCATATTCCATCTAACACTCTGCGTTCTTCGTAACGTCTTCTTTTTTGAAAAAGAACTTTCTCTTTCATTGTGTTTCCTTTATCAAAATATACTTTAAAGCTCTTTGTTACATCCGTAACTTCAATTGCATTATTTGATTTCATTACATTTCCTCCGCAAAATGCTTCTTCAAATGCCCAAACACATTCCAGCCTACAATAAGTAAAATAATACTAAAAATAATGCCTTGTGTCAATGTTCCTAATTTCGGTGCCTTTTGATAATATAAAATATCTCGGTATGCAATAATAATTGGTGTCATAGGGTTCAAATGAAAAATGGTTTGAATCTGTTCCGGCACCATATCTATAGAATACATAACCGGAGTTAAAAACTGCCATGCCATCGTAATAATCACTAATACATGTTCCAAATCCCTCAAATAAACAGTAACCGCAGAAACGATCATCGTAATACTAAGTGCAAGCAGATATTCTGCCACTATGACCGGCGGCAGATACAACATTGCTTTGAAACTGATTCCTTTTCCGGATAACAGAAGAACTGCCAATACGACCACCATGCTTAAAAGCATATTTACAAGCTGGCATGTCACATGAGAAATCGGCAATACTTCCCGTGGAAAATATATTTTTTTCACAATATCTTTTTGCGCCATAACACAGCTTGCTCCAGCCGATACCGATGTACTGAAAAAAATCCAGGGAATGAGTGCTACAAATAAAAAGAGATAATAATCTTTTATTCCGGCTCTCATAATCATGGAAAAAACAAGGGTATAAACCGCCAGCTGTAACAACGGATTCAAAAATGTCCAAGCAAACCCCAGTGCAGAACCCTTATATCTTCCTCTTAAATCCCTTCGGATCATACTTCCGATCATCGCTCTGTATTCATATAATTCATGTAATGTTTTCATGTCACACCTCATTTTTTAAAACATCTTGAAAGACTTTGTATAGGGCATTTGTTGCGTTTTCCCATGTATATTTCATAACCTGTTTCCGCCCCTTTTTGATCAAATTCTGCCGTATCTCATCTTCCCTATACATTTTTGTCAAAGCAGACGCAATCTGCGGAACACTCTCCGGATCTACTTTTAATGCTGCCTCTCCGGCGACTTCATCCAAAGAAGATGTACACGAAGTAATTACCGGCGTTCCACAAGCCATCGCTTCCATTGGCGGCAGTCCAAACCCCTCATACAAAGAAGGAAAACAAAAAGCAAAGGCTCCCTGCATCAAAGCTATTTTTTCTTCTTCCGAAACATAATCCGTAAATATAATCCATTTTTCTAAATGAAATTTATTTACTACTTCATAAATTTCATCATACATCCATCCTTTTCCTCCAGCAATCACCAACTCCGGAAGAATATCATTCACATTTTCTTTTCGAAATTCATTATACGCCTCTATTAACCGAACAATATTTTTCCTCGGTTCCAACGTTCCGAGATATAAAAAATACTCTCCGACAATTCCAAATTTTTCCTTTACTTCCTCGACATTTCTTTTTTTCTCATATTTTTCTTTATCGATTCCACAAGGAACAATGTATACCTTTTCTTTTGGTACGTTATAGTATTTTTCCAATTCGTTCTTCGTAAATGTGGAAACAACTGCGATCGCATCTGCCCGTTTTATAGTTCTCCGCAAATTCAATTTCAGCATCATCATAGTCCGCGTACGAATTGTCTGCGGATATTCACGAAATGCCAGATCATGTATTGTAACAACCTTCTTCCCCTTTACGCCAAAAGGAATTACATAATTACAAAAATGAGTAACTTCTCGTTTTCCGGAAAAGAAACAGGCATATGGAATATAAATCAGAAAAGTAAAGGCACGAAAAATCCGATCCCATAACCATACACATTTCTTTAATACCAATTTATGAGAATATTCTTTCTGCAATTGTTCTATTCTATCTTTATGGCGAAATGTAAACACATCTAACTGGTACTCATTCTCCGGATAATATTCCATCATTCCCCTTACCAGTCCATCTTCATAATAGGCAATTCCTGTTTTATTAGCATTTAAAAGTGGCTGCCCATCAAATGCAATTTTCATAACTCATCCCTCGCTCACTAAATTTTGATATAACTCATACGTTTTTTGAAGCATATTATCCATCGTATATTCTTCTTCCACGCGCTGTCTGGCTGCTTGTCCCATCCGCATACGACATTCATCATCCAGCACCATCTGTTCCAAAGCCTCCGCCAGCCCTTCAACATCATCCGGCTCTACCGTCATACCCGTGATACCGTCTAAACTTACGTATGGCACACCACTTGGAAGATTCGTATTAATCACCGGCTTACCGAATGCCATCGCTTCAATCTGAACCAAACCAAAGGCTTCGCTCCGTTGCTGTGATGGAAGTACAAAAACGTCGCAATTTTTATAAAATTCCATCAATTGTTCATCCGTAACTTGCGTGTGAAAAAAAATGTTATCTTGCAAATCATTGTTCTGTACATATTCATGAAGTTCCTGTTCTAACGGACCACTTCCTACAATATCAAGTACAGCCCTTTTTTTCAAATCCGGCTGTTGGTTCACCATTTTATAATATGCTTCAAGTAAATTACGGATTCCTTTATAATAAACCAGACGTCCCACAAATAAGAAACGAACCAGATTCTCCTGCTTTTTCTCATTTCTTTGAACCATCCAGTCATCTGCCTGCTGCTTGATCCAATTATCTACACCAAATGGTATAATTTTACATTTGTCCGCATATGGTTTTAAATACCGAGAGCCTTTAATATGTCCTTCTGTCGCAACAATAATAGCGTCCGCCCGGCGCAAAAGCCAATTCATCAAAGGACGGTAAAACGTCATCAGCCGCTTTTGCCGCACAATATCACTATGCCACCACAATACTACCTTTCCTTTGTATCCCGACAGCAAGCATGCCAGATCCCCCAGTGGAAACGGCATATGAATATGCACAATATCATTTTTCTTTGCTTCTTTCTTAAAATGATAAAGATAAGAAAATGAGATTGGCAAAGAAGAAACATTTATCAATGTTTTGCAGCGCATCACCGAGACACCATTTATCTCTTCACAAATTGTTTTCCCCTTTTTCCGGCAGACCAAAACGGTTGTACTTGTCCGATCTGACAATCCTTCTGCCAGCTGCTGTACAACCCTCTCTATCCCGCCCGTCACCGGATAATATAATTTATTTGTCTGCAATATCTTCATCTGTCTCATTTGCGCTGTCCTTTTCCTATGCATGATTACATTATAGTATACCATATATTTGAGAGTTGTTCAATATGCTCATCCCCAAGATTCTATAATGGTCTCATAAATTAAAACACTGAACACGACATTTCTTAATGAATCTGATATACTATAACCAACAAATGGAAGAAGGAATTCCTTGCAAATGCTTCTCTCGCATTCGATAATAAGCGGGAATACAATCTCCGGGAAAAACTTGCCGAAGAACGCAAGGAAAAAGCTGAATACGCCAAAAAGGTCGGTCAACTTACTATGCAGGTTGACTGGCTCAAAAAAATCTGAAGAAGTTGTCGGACCTGTCTTCCGGCACATTGTGTGGTATCAAAGAATGACGAAACTTGTCCAATTCTATTTTTGGCATTTCATGAGGGGTAATCCCACCTAACTTCTGCTCGCAAAATTCATGTTGTTTTGCAACCTCGCTTATTATCTTATTATATTCATCAATAAACATATCATAAAATATATAAATCCCACACTAGAAATAATTCTTTTTTCATATTCTGATAATGGTATTAATCCATGAATAGAGTCCCTTTAACTGTGCAAAACTAATGACCAGTGAACTGATTCTAACCTTATCTCTCCATATTATTATTTTTCATGCATGTTCTTCTCAACTTTTGCCAATGGATGCCTTCTTGAATTTCACAGCACTCTTTCTTATATATCATATGGTTGTTCATGAATATCGATTATCTTTTTGCACAATTCATAAATAAGGCCATTCGTGTAACTTGAACAAAAAACTTATATCTTCTTATAGCAAATAAACACTACAGAATACATGCTTAATATACTTTATTTGTGAAACACTTAAGTAACCAATTTTCAAAGTTTCAACCCCTCAACATTAACAAAACAGTTACATTTAACAATCTTATTTTGTTATACCACATTTTTTGTTTTCAATTCTTTTTCTTACGCAAACAAGAATTATTGCCATCCTCCCATTTTTCAAGATTGGTACTCCTGTAAAGAAAGTTGCTA
>ULLX01011034.1_pt1 | contig 10504 bp, 9 predicted proteins | sample 1951501 | NCBI WGS metagenome assembly ULLX01 (sample SAMEA4835535, study PRJEB28245) | human gut metagenome | biome: gut microbiome; material: fecal sample | place: Denmark | collected 2008
AAAATCAAATTTACTTTATGGTGTAAACATTGTTTCCAAAGCCGTACCAACCAGAACAACCATGGCTATCTTAGAATGTATCTTAATAGATGCTTCTGCCGGTGAGATTAAATTAACTGCCAATGATATGGAACTTGGAATCGAAACAAAAATAGAAGGAGAGATTGAAGAAAGAGGAATTATCGCATTAGATGCAAAAGTTTTTTCTGATATCGTAAGAAAGCTTCCTGACAATGAAGTTGTAATCGAAACAGACTCTTCCTTTAAGACAACCATTACCTGTGAAAAAGCAAAATTCAATATCATTGGAAAATCCGGTGAAGATTTTTCTTATATTCCATATATTGAAAGAAATGAAGAAATCAGCATTTCACAGTTTACTTTAAAAGAAGTAATCCGCCAGACAATCTTCTCTATTGCAGATAATGACAATAATAAGCTGATGACAGGAGAATTATTTGAAATTAATGAGAACAGCTTAAAGGTTGTATCACTGGATGGACACCGTATTTCAATTCGTAATATAGAACTGAAAAATAATTATGAGCATAAGAAAGTGGTTGTTCCTGGAAAGACCTTACAGGAAATCAGCAAGATTCTCCCGGGAAATGCTGACGAAGATGTCAGCATGTATTTATCAGACAACCATATTGTATTTGAATTTGGCAATACCACCGTTGTTTCCCGTCTGATTGAAGGCGAGTATTTTAAGATTGAACAGATGCTTTCTTCTGATTATGAGACAAAGGTTAAGATTAACAAACGTGAATTATTAGACTGTATCGACCGTGCTACCCTTTTAGTAAAAGAGGGAGATAAGAAGCCGATTATCATGAATATAACAGATGATAAGATGGAATTAAAAATCAATTCTTTCATTGGTTCCATGAATGAAGAAATTGATATTACCAAAGATGGAAAAGATATTTTAATTGGATTCAATCCGAAATTCTTTATCGATGCCCTTCGTGTCATTGATGAAGAAGAAGTAACCCTTTATATGGTAAATCCAAAGGCACCATGTTTTATCCGGGATGAAAATGAGACCTTTATCTATCTGATTCTTCCGGTAAACTTTAATGCAGCTGCAAACTAGGATTTGCAGAGGCAGGAAGAGAGGCAATCATGCAGGAAATTAAGCTGCGGGATGAATATATTAAGCTGGGACAGGCGTTAAAAGCTGCCGGAGTCGTAGACTCCGGAGTCACTGCCAAGCTCGTAATATTAGATGAAAAAGTTAAGGTAAATGGCGAAGTTGAAGTACAGCGTGGCAAGAAATTATATGATGGAGATGTAGTGGAAGCTTTGGGCGAAACCATAAAGATTGTAAAATGATAATAAAGTCCATTGAACTTAAGAATTTCCGTAATTATGAAGAGTTAAATCTGAATCTTGACGGTGGAACCAATATTTTATATGGGGACAATGCCCAGGGAAAGACCAATATATTAGAATCCATTTATGTCAGCGGAACAACGAAATCCCATAAGGGAAGCCGCGATAAAGAAATGATTCGTTTTGGTGAAAATGAGGCACATATCCGTACTATGGTAGAAAAAAATCAGATGAGTTATCAGATTGATATGCATCTGAAGAAGAACCGTTCCAAAGGAATTGCCATTAATGGTGTGCCAATCCGCAAGGCAAGTGAGCTTTTCGGTGTGCTGAATATGGTATTTTTCTCACCGGAGGATTTAAATATTATCAAAAATGGTCCTTCCGAGCGCAGAAGATTTTTAGATTCGGAAATCTGCCAGCTGGATAAAATTTATCTTTCTGATTTAACCAAGTATAATAAAGTTTTAAATCAGCGCAATAAGCTGTTAAAAGATATGGTATTTCATCCGGACTTAGAAAATACGTTGTCCGTATGGGATATGCAGCTCATTTCTTACGGCAGGCGGATTATCAGCCGGCGCCGGAGATTTGTAGAAGAATTAAATGAAATTGTCCGGGGCATCCATGAAAGCATTTCCGGTGGCAGGGAGCAGCTGACGCTGACGTATGAGCCGGATATCGAAGAAGCTTTTTTTGAAGATGAATTAAACCGGGCGAAGGAAAAGGACAGAAAATACTGCAGTACCTCCGTGGGACCCCACAGAGATGATATTTCCTTTTTTATCGGAGATATCGATATCCGTAAATTCGGTTCCCAGGGACAGCAGAGAACTTCTGCTTTATCACTGAAATTATCAGAGATAGAGCTGGTGAAAAGATGTATCCATGATACACCGGTACTTCTTTTAGATGATGTGCTTTCCGAACTGGACAGTAACAGGCAGAATTATCTGCTTAACAGTATACATGATATTCAGACGGTCATTACCTGTACCGGTCTGGATGAATTTGTAAGAAACCGCTTCCAGATTGATAAAATATTTGAAGTCATAAGCGGAACAGTAAGTGAAAAAAATGAAATGTAAAATAATCCGTGAATAGGAGGAATACAGATGAGTACGGAATACGGAGCAGACCAAATTCAGATTTTGGAAGGTTTGGAAGCAGTAAGAAAGAGACCTGGAATGTATATTGGAAGTACCTCTGTGAGAGGACTTCACCATCTGGTATATGAAATTGTGGATAACTCTGTCGACGAAGCACTGGCAGGTTATTGTACCCATATTATCGTTACGATTAATAAAGACAATTCCATTACCGTAGAAGATGACGGACGTGGAATTCCGGTAGGAATTAACCACAAAGCAGGTATTCCTGCGGTAGAAGTAGTATTTACTGTATTGCATGCCGGCGGAAAATTTGGCGGTGGAGGATATAAGGTATCCGGTGGATTACATGGTGTAGGAGCATCCGTTGTAAATGCACTTTCTAACTGGCTGGAAGTACAGATTTTCCACGATGGAAAGATTTATAAACAACGTTATGAACGTGGACATACCATGTATCCACTGAAGGAAGTCGGAAAATGTGATATAAATAAAACCGGTACTACTGTAACCTTTTCTCCGGACGGAAGCATTTTCGAAGAAACCGTATATGATTTTGATACATTAAAGCAGCGTTTAAGAGAGACTGCATTCCTGACAAAGAATCTTAGGATTACACTTCGTGATGACAGGGAAGAGCCTGTAAAAGAACGGGTATTCCATTATGAAGGCGGTATTAAGGAATTTGTAACTTACTTAAATAAGAGCAAGGAAGCATTGTATCCGGAGGTTATTTATTGTGAAGGTGAGAAAAACGGGGTTCTTGTTGAAGTTGCTATGCAGCATAACGATGCATATAACGAAGCTACGTACAGCTTTGTCAATAACATCATCACGCCGGAGGGTGGAACACATCTGGCAGGTTTCCGTAATGCGCTTACCAAAACTTTTAATGAATATGCGCGGGCGAATAAGATTTTAAAGGATTCTGAGCCGGCACTTTTCGGTGATGATATCCGTGAAGGTTTAACTGCTATTGTAAGTATTAAGATTGAAGAGCCTCAGTTTGAGGGACAGACCAAGCAGAAGCTTGGTAACAGTGAAGCAAGAGGAGCCGTAGACAGCGTAGTAAGTGAGCAGCTTACATACTTTTTAGAGCAGAATCCTCAGGTTGCAAAGACCATTTGTGAAAAATCACTTCTGGCACAGCGTGCAAGAGAGGCAGCGAGAAAAGCAAGAGATTTAACCAGAAGAAAGACTGCATTAGAAGGAACCTCACTTCCTGGAAAATTAGCAGACTGTTCTGATAAAGATCCGAAAAACTGCGAAATTTTCATCGTCGAGGGAGATTCCGCCGGCGGTTCCGCAAAGACTGCAAGAAGCCGTGCAACCCAGGCAATTCTTCCACTTCGTGGAAAGATTTTGAATGTAGAGAAAGCAAGACTTGATAAAATTTACGGAAATGCTGAGATTAAAGCCATGATTACAGCATTTGGTACCGGTATTCATGAAGATTTTGATATCAGTAAATTAAGATATCATAAGATTATTATCATGACCGATGCCGATGTGGATGGTGCCCATATCAGTACTCTGATGCTTACTTTCATTTATCGCTTCATGCCGGAATTAATCAAGCAGGGCTATGTATATCTGGCACAGCCGCCACTTTATAAGATTGAGAAAAATAAAAATGTCTGGTATGCCTACAGCGATGAACAGCTCAACAATATCTTAAAAGAGATAGGTCGAGACGGTAATAATAAGATTCAGCGATATAAAGGATTAGGAGAAATGGATGCCGAGCAGCTTTGGGAGACAACCATGGATCCTGAGAAGAGAATCTTACGTCGTGTTGTAATGGATGAAGAAGAAGCATCTGAAATTGATGTAACATTCAATACCTTAATGGGTGATAAAGTAGAACCAAGACGTGATTTTATTGAAGCAAATGCGAAGTATGTCCAGAACCTGGATATCTAGGAGGAAGAATAGATGGATGACAAGATATTTGACCAGATACATGACGTAGACTTAAAGAAAACGATGGAAACATCCTATATAGACTATGCCATGAGTGTAATTGCAGCCCGGGCTTTGCCGGATGTAAGGGATGGTCTGAAACCGGTACAGAGACGTGTACTGTTTTCCATGATAGAGTTGAACAACGGTCCGGATAAGCCACATAGAAAATGTGCCCGTATTGTCGGAGATACCATGGGTAAATATCACCCACACGGAGACAGCTCAATCTATGGAGCATTGGTAAATATGGCACAGGACTGGTCTACCAGATATCCATTGGTAGATGGTCATGGTAACTTCGGTTCCGTAGACGGTGACGGAGCTGCAGCAATGCGATATACTGAAGCAAGACTTTCTAAGATTTCCATGGAAATGCTTGCTGATATTAATAAAGATACCGTTGATTTCATGCCAAACTTTGATGAGACCGAGAAAGAGCCTGTTGTACTGCCATCAAGATTTCCAAATCTTTTAGTAAATGGTACAACTGGTATTGCGGTAGGTATGGCAACCAATATTCCGCCACATAACTTAAGAGAAGTTATCAATGCAGTAGTAAAAATCATTGATAATGAAGTAGAGCAGAATCGTGGAACTGATATTGAAGAGTTATTAGATATTGTAAAAGGACCTGATTTTCCAACCGGTGGAATGATTCTTGGTACAACCGGAATCAACGAAGCATACCGTACCGGCCGTGGAAAGATTCGTGTCCGTGCAGTTACCAATATTGAGCCGATGAACAATGGAAAGAACCGTATTATTGTGACAGAGCTTCCATATATGGTAAATAAAGCCCGACTCATCGAAAAGATTGCAGAGCTGGTAAGAGATAAGAAAATTGACGGAATCACAGATTTACGTGATGAATCAGACCGTCAGGGTATGAGAATCTGTATTGAGCTGCGTCGTGATGTAAATCCAAACGTAGTATTAAATCTGTTATATAAACATACCCAGTTACAGGACACTTTTGGTGTTATTATGCTGGCACTGGTAAATAATCAGCCGAAAGTCTTAAATCTTCTTGATATGTTAAACTACTATCTGATGCATCAGAAGGAAGTTGTAACAAGAAGAACGAAATATGATTTGAACAAGGCAGAAGAAAGAGCTCATCTGTTAGAGGGTTTACTGATTGCCTTAGACCATATTGATGAAGTAATTTCCATTATCCGTGGAAGTAAGACAACACCGGAAGCAAAAGAAAAATTAATGAACCGCTTCGGACTCAGCGATGCACAGGCACAGGCTATTGTAGATATGCGTCTGCGTGCACTGACAGGTCTGGAACGCGAGAAAATTGAAAATGAATATAAGGAATTATTAGCAAGAATCGCAGAATTAAAAGCAATCCTTGCAGATGAGAAGAAGCTTCTTGGTGTTATCAGAGAAGAAATTCTTCTGATTGCAGATAAGTATGGAGACGAAAGAAGAACATCTATCGGATTTGACGAATATGACATTTCCATGGAAGATCTGATTCCGGTAACCAATACGGTAATCACCATGACAAAATTAGGATATATCAAGCGCATGAGCGTAGATAATTTCCGCAGCCAGCATCGTGGTGGTAAAGGAATTAAGGGAATGGAGACCATTGAGAACGATTATATCGAAGAACTTCTCATGACAACTTCCCATCATTATCTGATGTTCTTTACCAACAGCGGAAAAGTATATCGTATGAAAGCATACGAAATTCCGGAGGCAGGAAGAACAGCCAGAGGAACCGCAATTATCAATCTGCTTCAGCTTCAGCCGGGTGAGAAAATTACCGCAGTTATTCCGATTAAGGAATACAAAGAAGGTGAATACCTCTTTATGGCAACCAAGAATGGTATTGTGAAGAAGACACCAATCTGCGAATATGCAAATGTCCGTAAGACAGGTCTTGCAGCAATTAACCTTCGTGATGATGATGAACTGATTGAAGTAAAGAAGACAGATAACAATAAAGATATCATCTTAGTAACCAAATATGGCCAGTGTATCCGTTTCCATGAAACAGATGTAAGAAGCACCGGTCGTGTATCCATGGGTGTTATCGGTATGAATTTAGCAGACAGCGACAAAGTCGTAGGAATGCAGTTAAATACCCAGGGTGATGCACTGATGATTGTATCTGAAAAAGGTCTTGGAAAATGTACCCTGATGTCTGAATTCTCACCACAGAACCGTGGCGGTAAAGGCGTGAAGTGCTACAAGATTACCGAGAAGACCGGTAATATCATCGGTGTCAAAGCCGTAAATCAGGATAACGAAATAATGCTGATTACCACAGAAGGAATCATTATTCGGATTCCGGTAAATGGAACAGCACTTTTGGGCAGAGTAACATCCGGAGTAAAACTGATTAATGTAAATGACGGAGTAACTGTAGCCAGCATGGCTAAGGTAAAAGAAGATAAATCCATTATGGAAAATGATATTCCGGAGCCGAAACAGCCAGAGGGTGTTATTGTAGAAGAAGATGAAGATGCATCAGCATCGGAGGAAGAGCTGATATCCAAGGAGCTTGGTGAATTAATTAACCGCGCAGAGCAGGATAGCGAAGAAGAATAAAAAACTTTATAAAAAAGAGGGCGGAATCACTGTATCATGATTTCGCCCTTTCAAAAAATAATGGGGGATTAAAGATGCCACAGACATTTTATGAAGTACTATGGATTTTTATTATTTATGCATTTATCGGATGGTGCAGCGAAGTATCATATGCAGCATTGGATAGGGGAATCTTTGTAAACAGGGGATTTTTGAACGGACCGTACTGTCCAATTTACGGATGTGGAGTATTAATCGTGGTTGTGTTACTGACACCATTAAAGAAAAATTTGCTGATATTATATTTAGGTTCCTTCCTATTGACATCAGTTCTGGAATTTATAACAGGATTCGTAATGGAAAAAGTATTTCATAATAAATGGTGGGATTACTCGGATAAACCCTTTAATATAATGGGATATGTATGTCTGAAATTTTCAATTTTCTGGGGATTGGCTTGTACCTTTATTATGCTGATTATTCATCCGATTATTTACGGATTCATTCATCTGATACCGCATATTGTGGGGGTGGTATTACTTATAATTATAATGACCGGATTTGCCATTGACGTAGTAGTAACGGTATCTACTATTGTGAAGTTCAACCGCAGGTTAAAGGTAATGGATGATATTGCAGCAAAAATTAAAGTATTGTCCAACCAGATTGGTGAAAATATTTATGAAAATGTAGAAGAAGCACTGGAAAAATCTGCAGAATTTAAAGAAGAGCATGCAGAAAAGATAGAAAAACTCGAAAAACTGCGTCATAAATATGATGAACTTTTATCTAAAAAGAATGCAGTATCCAGCCGTCTGATGAAAGCATTCCCGGATATGAAATCAAAACATCATAACGAGATTTTGCAGAAATTAAAGAAAATCAATATAAGAAAGTAGGAAAATATGAAACCGAAAATAAAAACAGGGATAAGCGCAATCATGATAATAGGATGGATATTTGCAGGGCTGGGTTCTGTCTTTTTAATAATGGGAATCCTTTTTCTGACACAGTCCGGTAAAGAGGAAGCCTTTAAAATATTAGGACTCATCTTTGGCGGAACCGGACTATTCTTTTTTCTGATTGGTGTCATTTTTTTGATATTGCATTACAATAATAAAAGCAGCTTAAAGAAAATTGTAGATAACGGCTATTACATTATGGCAGAAATTTCAAATATAGATATGAATTATAATGTAAACGTAAATGGCAGATGCCCTTATGTGATATATGCCAGATATCAGGATATGAATGGCTGCATCCATACATTTCACAGCCGCAACATTTTCTTTTATCCGGCGGGAATGATGAAAAATAATATGGTAAAAATTTATACAAGACCGGATAATTTTAAAAAATACTATATGGATATCGATGAGATTTTACCGGAAGTACAGATGCATTAAAGGAGACAGAAATGATAAGAACAGTAAAAACAAGTGAAATAACAGAAAATATCAAAGAAATGTGCATTGAAGCAAATTATTATTTATCCAGGGATATGGATGCAGCAATGAAAAATGCGGCTGCAACGGAAGAATCTGAACTAGGACAGAAAATATTAAATCAGTTACAGGATAATCTTGAAATTGCAGATAAAGAGCAGATTCCGATTTGTCAGGATACCGGAATGGCAGTGGTATTTATTGAAGTTGGACAGGATGTTCATTTCGAAGGTGATTCTATAGAAGATGCCATTAATGAAGGAGTGCGTCAGGGATATGTGGAAGGATATCTTCGGAAATCCGTCGTAAAAGACCCACTGATTCGTGAAAATACCAAAGATAATACTCCGGCAGTTATACATTATTCCATTGTGCCAGGCGATAAAGTGAAAATGACTGTTGCACCAAAGGGATTCGGCAGTGAAAATATGAGCCGCGTCTTCATGTTGAAGCCTGCAGAAGGAATCGAAGGTGTTAAAAATGCCATCATGACTGCAGTAGCTGATGCAGGTCCAAATGCCTGCCCGCCAATGGTAGTAGGCGTTGGAATCGGAGGCACCTTTGAAAAATGTGCGATTCTTGCAAAAAAAGCATTAACCAGAAGTGTAGATTCCTATTCTGAAATACCTTATGTAAAAAATCTGGAAATAGAAATGTTAGATAAAATCAACCAGTTAGGCATCGGACCGGGCGGATTAGGCGGAACAACTACAGCCTTAAAGGTAAACATCAATACATACCCGACACATATAGCAGGACTTCCGGTGGCAGTGAACATCTGCTGTCATGTAAACAGACATGTGGTAAGGGAGATTTAGAATGAACGCAATTGTAATAGAAGGAAAAGAATATCATTTTAAAATGGCACATCCGGAAAACACAGAAGAAATACTGTCTTTATATCAGAGTGCCATGGGAACAGAAGGCTGCACCTGGGATGAAACATATCCAAGCCGGGAGACCATTGCAAAAGATTTTGCAAATCAGGCATTATTTATAATAGAAGATAATGCCCATAAAATAGCCGGAGCAATTTCAATTGATGAAGATACGGAAGTAAATGCATTAACCTGCTGGTCGAAGCAGTTAGAGCCATCTGCGGAGCTGGCTCGTCTTGTCATAAGAGAGACAGAACAGAATCGTGGAATGGCACGCGTTATGATTCAAAAGACCATGGAAGAATTAAAAAAAAGTGGCATGAAAGGTGTGCATTTTCTGGTAAGTAAGACAAATGAACGGGCAATGCGTTCCTATCAGAAATTGAATTTTACAAAATGTGGTGAATCGGATCTTTATGGAAAAGACTGGTGGTGCTACGAAAAGGAATTATAATAGATTTATTATAAAAGCTGGTAAATATCATTATTTATTATAGAAAGAACAGGTGATAGAATGGATAAATATATTACAACACCGATAACAGAAGAAAAGACAGCAGAGCTTCATGCAGGAGATTATGTATATATAACAGGAACGATTTATGTGGCAAGAGATGCAGCCCACAAGAGAATGATGGAAGTCTTAGAAAGAGGAGAAGAACTTCCGATAGACATTTTAGATTCCACAATCTATTATATGGGACCATCACCGGCAAGAGAGGGAAGACCAATCGGTTCCGCAGGTCCGACCACTGCAACCCGTATGGATAAGTATGCACCAACCCTATTGGATTTGGGTGAAAAGGCAATGATTGGAAAAGGAAAACGTTCCAAAGAAGTCATAGATGCCATCATCCGTAATAAAGCAGTATACTTTGCAGCAATCGGCGGGGCAGGCGCACTTCTTTCTAAATGTATTACCAAATCAGAAATTGTCTGTTATGAAGATTTGGGAGCGGAAGCCATCCGCAAGCTGGAAGTAAAAGACTTCCCGGTAATAGTTGTGATAGACAGAGATGGCAATAACCTCTATGAAACAGCAATAGAAAAATATAAGAAAATCCAGCTTTAAAATGCTCTAAAAAAATAAGTGAAAAATAATTTGAATTTGTGATTGACAAAGTGAAATAGTTTTAGTATTATTATCTATGCGTCATGTACGCAGACAACATCATATTTATTTGGAAAGTTCAGATATGGAGAAATACTCAAGAGGCTGAAGAGGCGC
>ULLX01044741.1_pt1 | contig 10406 bp, 9 predicted proteins | sample 1951501 | NCBI WGS metagenome assembly ULLX01 (sample SAMEA4835535, study PRJEB28245) | human gut metagenome | biome: gut microbiome; material: fecal sample | place: Denmark | collected 2008
CGCATTGTCGGAAAAATACTTCGGAACCGATATCTCGAAGCTGGAAAATTAAATCACCAAAATTCACTTCAAAAAGCTCCTGTGCATATTCCTGCACAGGAGCTTTTGATTCGTAGGGTGTATTGTTTCGAAAGTTTATTCGTGAATTTCCAACGGAAGTCCGTCGGGATCTGCAAAAAATGTCATCGGTTTTCCGGTAAACTCATCGGTACGGATCGGCTCTGTCACAATTCCGAGGCCGGTTAACCGCACAACCGTATTCTCCACGCTCTCCACAAAAAATGCGAGATGCCGAAGTCCCTGTGCCTCCGGATAACTCGGACGCTTGGGTGCATCCGGCTTGATAAACAGCTCGATCTCCTGCTCTCCGCATTTCAGATCGATCTTGCAGTCTGCTTTGTCTTTCCGGTGGTTTTCCCGGATCACCGTAAAGCCGAGCAGATCCACATAAAAATGTCTGGAGCGCTCATAATCGCTTCCGATGATCGCAATGTGGTGGATTTTTTCGGACAAAGCGCCCGCTTTGATTGTCAGCTGTCCGGTACGCTCTTTCAGCACGTCTGCTGCCGCCGACGCCTCCTGTGCACTGTCTGTCAGGGTCGGAACGATTTCTTCAAAAATTCCATCCAGCTCGTCCTGGGTCTGATAGGTTCCCGTCGTCAGGATCACAAACAAATCCTTATCAGGCAGCACAACGCCGAACTGTCCGAAGGCGCCATCCGCACGGAAGGATCCGGGTGTCCTGCACATCCAACACTGGAATCCGTAGCCGTAAGCCCATTCTTTGGCGTGTCCTTCCGCATCTCCGGCAGTCTCGATCTGCTTGGTGCAGGCAAGGTCAAACCATTCCTCTTCCAGCAGCTGCCTGCCTTCCCAGCGTCCACGGTTTAACACAAAATAAATAAAACGCGCCATGTCCTCCGTCGTCATCCGCATACCGCCGCCAGCCATTTCCACTGCTTCCGGTCCCTGACACTTCGAACAGGTCAGGGAAGTAATGCCCAGGGGCTCCAGCAGACGGGGCTTTAAAAATTCCGTCACATCGCAGCCTGTTTTTCTCTTCAACACAGCCGCCAGCATGTTTGTGCCCGCCGTATTGTATTTATAAAATGTTCCCGGCTCATGTAAAAACGGATGCTGTAAAAACTCCCGAATCCAGTCGGGGGATTCCATATCAATTTCCGTCTCATGTCCGCAGCTCATGGTCAGGAGATGCCAGAGGGTGACCTTCTGCAGATTTTCTGACGGCTCCTTCGGAAGAAGCTCCGGAAAAAGATCCACTAACCGCTCCTCCAGTGACAGGATTTTTTCCTGTCGTGCAAACCCGATTGCCGTTGCCGTCAGGGTCTTGCCAAAGGAATACAGCGGGTGCGCAAGCTCCGGTGCATACGGCTTCCACCAGCTCTTTGCCGCACATTTCCCATGCCGCACCACCATAAAGCTGTGCAGCTCGATGTTCTTTTCCTCCATCCGGTCCAGAAACCGGAGAATTCCCCCGGAACTGATCCCCAGCGATTCCGGTGACGCATCCTGAAAATAAGACATACCCCATATCCTCCTCTTTTTTAGATGATCTGCCAAAAACGGCTCCCTGTTTTCGGAGCCGTTTTTGGTAATACACATCAATTCAGACCCGTTTCAGCTCATATGCGCGGGTGCCCAGACCGATTTTTTCTGCCTGATCCAGCGTCGCTTCCCATTCCACATTCGGATTGGAATCCAGGAAATGATCGTGATGATGATGCCAGTCGGGCTTTGCCAGATGTTCTCCAAGCTGGCTGTTTGCGATCGGAGTCGCCTGCAGGCAGGCATCCGCACACGCCTGATCCAGTGCTACCGGGTCAAAGCTTGCAAACATACCGATATCCGGCAGGATCGGCGCATCATTTTCGCCATGACAGTCGCAGTTGGGGCTGATATCCTGCACCAGTGAAATATGGAAGCAGGGACGGTTCTGACAGACTGCCATCGCATATTCTGCCATCTTCCGGTCCAGCAGCTCGTTTGCACAGCTGTTTTCATTGTAGACTGCATCAAAGCTGCATGCTCCGATACAGCGTCCGCAGCCCTTACATTTGTCGTAATCGATAACCGCTTTTCCATTCAGATATGTAATCGCATCGCTTCCGCACTCATGTGCACAGCGTCTGCAGCCGCGGCATTTTTCCAGATCGATAGCCGGCTTTCCGCTGGTATGCTACTCCATCTTGCCTGCACGGCTGCCGCAGCCCATGCCGATATTTTTGATGGCACCGCCAAATCCGGTAGATTCATGTCCCTTAAAGTGCGTCAGGCTGATAAAAATATCCGCATCCATAATTGCACGTCCGATCTTCGGTGCAGGACAATACTCTGCATTCGGAACCGGTACTTCTACCTCGTCCGTACCCCGCAGACCGTCTCCGATCAAAATCTGACAGCCTGTTGTGATGGTATTAAAGCCGTTTAAATTTGCACAGTCCAAATGTTCCAGCGCATTTTTGCGGCTGCCGGGATAAAGGGTGTTGCAATCCGTCAAAAACGGAACGCCACCCTGTGCCTTGCACAGATCTGCCACTGCCTTTGCATAGTTCGGACGCAGAAATGCCAGATTTCCAAGCTCGCCGAAGTGCATTTTAATCGCGACAAACTTGCCGTCCATATCAATGTTTTTGATGCCTGCCGCGAGACAGACCTTTTTTAACTTATCCAGCTGACTTGTACCAACCGGGCACCTGAAATCCGTAAAATAAACTGTTGATTTTCCCATGCTTCCCTCCAAATTTTAGCTATGCACGACACGTGCCATTTTTCTGCCTTGAAGACATTTTACCATCTTACATCAGGAAATCCAATGCACTTTTCAAAAATTTGTCGGGTGATGCCACAGCCTGTAGTCCTGTTATTCCTCGTTTTCTCCCGTATCGGAAGCAATAGCCTGATCTATGAGTTTTTGCAGCGTTTCCGCCTGATTCTTCTCCGTAATAGCGCCCACGATGGGATCCCCGACGATATTGCCGTTCCGATCTACTACATAGGTAGTGGGATAGGCATAAATGCCGGTGGTAAATCTTCCCGCCTCGCTGTCAGAGTCAAAATACACATTCTGATACGTAGCGCCTTTCTTGGCCAGTACGTCCTTCGCCTCGGAAATTTCTGCCTCATTCCCATCCAGCGTAAAGGAGTTCACACCGATGAGTGCGCCGTTTTTCTCTGCAAGCTCTTTGTTCAGCGCATCCAGCTCCCCAAGCTCGCCTACGCAGGGACTGCAGGTGGTAAACCAGAAATTCACCACGGTTACTGCATTCCCGGAAAACAGCTCGTCACTCTTGACCGGGTTTCCATCCAGATCCTTGCCTTCAAAGGCAGGAAACTTCTGTACACTGCTATCCTCAGAGGAGCCTGCCTGGGCACTGTCCCCAGGGATACTCGTTTCACTGTCCATGGATTGCTCCACGATCTCAGGATATTTTTGCTCCAGCTCCGTCAGCTTGTTTTCTATCTCGCTGATCTTTTCAGCAGAGGTTTTGAGCAGCTCATATTCTTCGTCCGAAAACTGATCTTTGACATTCTCTATCGTGTCCAGCAGAAAATCTCCGTAGTTTTTTCCGTTTTCCAGCATGGCTGAACCCTTGTCAGCCTCCATATAGACCTTTTCCCACAAATCGGTATTCTCCGAAAGAATCTCGTTCTCCTGATCCATCAGCTTCTTATACGTAGAAAGTGCCTCCTGGGCATTTTCTGCTTCCGCCGTCATCGTAACAGCACTGTTGCTCTGATCTGCATTCCCGCTGTCCTTTGTGCCGCAGGCTGTAAGAGAAAATGCCAGCAGTACAGTCAGTCCCAGTTTGATCCATTTCTTTTTGTTCATTTTGATTCCTCCATATTTGTTTTTTTTGTAGTTTTCTTTGTCGTTTCATTTACAGCTTCTTTTGTCGTTTCATTTGCAGCCTCTTTCCCGTCGCCAAAGCCGTAGCGGAAGCAAACCGCACCGGTAGGACAGGCACGAACGCACATCCCGCAGCGGATGCACTCCCCATGATTGGGTGTTTTTGTCACATCCACATCCATTTTGCAGGCTCCGGCGCATTTCCCGCAGGAAACACATTTGCTCTCGTCCACCTTCATCTGAAAAAGGGACACCCGGTTCATCAGAGCATAAAATGCTCCCAACGGGCAAAGCCATTTACAAAAAGGGCGATAGAACAATATGCTCAGTACAAGGATTCCCAGCAAAATGGTGAATTTCCATGTAAAAAGAGAGCCAAGTGCCGCCCGGATGCCGGAATTGGCAATAGACAGCGGGATCGCCCCCTCCAGCACACCCTGAGGACAGAGGTATTTACAGAAAAAAGGATCTCCCATGCCTACATCGTTTACAACCAATGCCGGCAGCAAGACCACCATTACCAGCAAAACCACGTATTTCAGATAGGTCAGGGGCTTCAGCTTTTTTGTGGAGAGCTTTTTCGTTGGAATTTTATGCAGCAGCTCCTGAAACCAGCCGAAGGGGCATAAAAACCCGCAAATAAAGCGTCCCAGCAATACTCCCAGCAAAATAAGAAAGCCGGTTACATAATAGGAAAAGCGGAACCGGGATGAGCCTGCCACTGCCTGAAATGCCCCAATGGGACAGGCGCCGGAGGCTGCCGGACAAGAGTAGCAATTCAGCCCCGGTACGCAGACCGTTTTCCCTGTGCCCTGATAGAGTCCGCCCTTGATAAAATTCGGCAGATGCAGATTGGTCAATAAAGCTGCGCCTGCCTGGATCCAGCCCCGAAAACGGGACATAAGCTGTGATACACCTGAAATTTTCTTATCCAATTCCCACACACTCCAGACATAATTTGATGGCTTTACTCAGTACCGTCGCTGCCTCGCCTCTCCAGGCACCAAAGCACAGCATTGCAGCTCCTGTTATCAGCAGTGCGATCTGCGCTGCGACTTTTTTCTTGTAACGCAATTTTTTATCATCCTTTCTTTTTTTTACGTTCTGATCATAGCACAAATCAGTTAAAGTCTCTGTTAAGAATGAAAAATTAACACAAACTTTATCTGCTTCTGCTATAATTATGGGAAAACAATCGCTATTAAAATAGGAGGATTCTTATGCACCTTTTGGTCATTGAAGATGAGCGCGTCCTGTGCGAGACAATCGTCCGCAGTCTGCGGCGTCTGGCATACAGCGTGGATCACTGCTACGATGGAGATAAGGCACTGGAGCTTCTTGGCACAGAGCTGTATGATCTGGTTCTGTTAGATCTGAACCTGCCCGGTAAGGATGGCATGACAGTACTGCGCACCTTTCGTCAAAGGGATCGTAAAACCCCTGTGCTGATCCTTTCCGCCCGCAGTGAGGTAAAGGACAAGGTGGAGGGATTGGATGCCGGAGCCAACGATTATCTTTCAAAACCCTTTCACTTAGCCGAGCTGGAGGCCCGCATCCGCAGCCTGACTCTGCGGCAGTTCACCCAGCAGGATGTGCTGCTGACCTTCAAGGCTCTGAGCTTCGATACCCGTTCCCGCACCGCCACCGTTAACGGACAAACGCTGGCCCTCACCCGCAAGGAAACAGGTATTCTGGAATATTTAATGGTACATCAGGGACGGCCGGTAAGTCAGGAGGAGCTGATGGAGCATGTCTGGAACAACAGCGTGGACAGCTTCAGCAACTCCATCCGTGTGCATATCTCTGCCCTGCGTAAAAAACTGCGCACTGCATTAGGCTATGACCCAATTCGCAACCGCATCGGCGAGGGCTATCTGATGGGAGGTGACACAGATTGAAAAAAATTTCTCTGCAATGGCGCATCACGCTGATGACTGCTCTCCTCATCGGCGTTACCTGTATCGCCATGAATCTGCTGCTCTGCTCCTCCGGCATCTATTATATGGATACCATCGCCGACACACTGCAGGGCGGCGACAGGATCCTCCTCGACGAAGAAGACACCGTGAGCTTTGATCCGCAGCTGGCAGCGCCTGACGGCGAGCTGACGATCCTTATTGATGGAGCACAGGGCCGCTTTCGCACAACAAACTGGTATATCACGGCGGTGGTGACGGCATTGAGCGGTATTCTTGCCTACTTCGTCAGCGGGCATGCCCTGAAGCCCCTGCGCAGCTTTGCCTCCCAGACAGAAAAGGTACAGCTGAACAATCTGGCAGATATCCGGATCAACGAAAATGTTCTGCCGGAATTCAGACAGCTTGGTCACTCCCTAAACCAGATGCTGGAGCGGTTAAACAATGCCTTTTCTGCCCAGAAACAGTTTACCGGCAACGCTGCCCACGAGCTGCGCACACCTCTGGCGCTGATGCAGGCGCAGCTGGAGCTTTTTTGTGCAGAGCATCCCGACATGCTGCCGGAGACGGCAGACTTTCTCTCCCTGCTGCAGGAGCAGACAGAACGGCTGTCCCAGATGACAAAAACCCTGCTGGAGATGAGTAATCTGCAGCAGGTAGAACGAAACGAATCCATTCAGCTTGCTCCCATGGTGGAGGAAATTTTCACAGACCTTACGCCGCTGGCGGAGAAATCCGGCATCACCCTGGAGCTTGCAGGTGACGGTGTTATGACCGGCAGCGACGCACTGATCTATCGTATGATCTTCAATCTGACAGAGAATGCGATCAAATACAATCGTCCAGACGGTTCTGTACAGGTCTGCATCACCCAGGAGCCCGAAAAGCTTCTGATTCTTGTTTCCGATACAGGACGGGGGATTCCGGAGGAATATCAGCAGAGTATCTTTCAGCCCTTCTTCCGTGTAGACAAGTCCCGCAGCCGAACCTTCGGCGGTGCCGGGCTTGGTCTTGCGCTGGTATGGGAGATTGCAGCCCTTCACGGAGGCTCTGTCCGGGTTGCAGAAAGCTCAGACAGCGGAACCACCATCGCTGCAGAGCTGCCACGCTCCGGCAATCATGCAGCAGCTCCCAAAAACGAAACGCTTTAGAAACAATAGAATGCTCGCCCTGCGAGCATTCTATTGTCATGAATCAAAACGAACAGAAATGAGAGGAAAATATGATCGATAAAATGCTGATCCGTGGAGCAAAGGTTCACAACCTGAAGAATATTGATGTGGATATTCCGCTTGGGAAAATCGTGGGAATTGCAGGCGTGTCCGGCTCCGGCAAATCATCCCTTGCATTGGGCGTGCTCTACGCTGAGGGTTCCCGGCGCTATCTTGAAGCCCTCTCCACCTATACCCGCCGCCGCATGACCCAGGCTTCCAGGGCCAGTGTGGATGAAGTCCTGTATGTTCCCGCTGCACTGGCTCTGCATCAACGCCCCGGTGTGCCGGGTATCCGCAGTACCTTTGGCACAGGAACAGAGCTGCTCAACAGTCTGCGCCTGATGTATTCCCGTCTTGCCAGCCACCGCTGTCCTAATGGACATTTTCTTTCTCCGTCTCTGGCTGTCGCCGCAGGAAAAGAGCTTGTCTGTCCGGAATGCAGCGCACATTTCTATGCACCGTCTGCAGAAGAGCTGTCCTTTAATTCCCAAGGAGCCTGTCAGAGATGCGGCGGCACCGGGATCGTCCGCACCGTGAATCTGGATGCACTGGTGCCGGATGGCTCGCTGACGATCAACGAAGGAGCTGTTGCCCCCTGGAACAGCCTGATGTGGTCCCTGATGACAGACATTTGCCGGGAAATGGGTGTGCGCACGGATGTGCCGTTTCGGGAGCTGACAAAACAGGAAAAGGAGATCGTATTCCACGGTCCTGCTGTGAAAAAGCACATTCTTTACCGTCCGAAAAAATCTGACTCCAACGACTTTGCAGAACTGGATTTCACCTATTTTAATGCCATCTACACCGTAGAAAATGCCCTTGCCAAGGTCAAGGATGAAAAAGGCATGAAACGGGTAGAAAAGTTTCTCAAAGAAGATATTTGTCCGGATTGTCATGGCACACGCCTGTCTGCCGCTGCCCGTGCGCCGAAGCTGCAGGGTATTTCGCTGGACGAAGCCTGCGCTATGACACTCTCTGAGCTGATCGTCTGGGTAGAAGGCGTCCCCCAAAGTCTGCCGGAAGAAATGCGTCCCATGGCCCAGAGTATCTGTGAAGCCTTTCAAAGCACCGCAAAGCGGCTGATGGACTTGGGACTCGGCTACCTGACCCTTGATCGATCCGCATCCACACTCTCTACCGGCGAGCGGCAGCGGATGCAGCTTGCTCGCGCCGTGCGTAACCGCACCACCGGCGTCCTCTATGTACTGGATGAGCCCTCCATCGGTCTGCACCCTTCTAATATTGTGGGGCTTACCGGTGTACTGCAGGATCTTGTTGCTGACGGAAACTCCGTCATTTTAGTCGATCACGATACGCAGATTTTGAAGGAATCCGACTGGCTCATAGAAATGGGTCCGGAGGCCGGCGCAAAAGGCGGTCACATCATTGCGCAGGGCAATATTTCCACCATCGCAGCAGATCCTGCTTCCCAGATCGGACCGTTTCTTTCCGGCACAGCGAACGCCAGACTGCGCCCCTGCATCGAAAAGGAAATGCTCTTTACAAACGGCAGGATTCACCTGTCCACGGATCGGATCCATACCGTAAAGCCCCTGGAGGTCGATATTCCAAAAGGACGGCTCACAGTTGTCACCGGGGTATCGGGCTCCGGCAAGACCACTATGGTACTGGAGAGCCTGATTCCTGCACTGCAGGCAAAGATCAGCGGCAGTGCGCTGCCTGCCCACATCCGCGCAGTCGATGCCGACGGCATTGCACACGTCAAGCTCATGGACGCCACGCCCATCGGCATCAACGTCCGCTCCACTGTGGCAACCTATGCAGGCATCCACGACGACCTGCGCAAGCTTTATGCGAAATCTCCGGATGCCAAAGCCCTCGGCTACAAGGCCGGTGATTTTTCCTACAACACCGGGACGCTCCGTTGCCCCGGCTGCGACGGAACCGGCGTTGTCAGTCTTGATGTACAGTTCCTGCCGGATGTGAACATTCCCTGCCCGGACTGCCGGGGCTCCCGCTACAGCAAGGCAGCTTACACAGTAAAGCTCACCAATAAAAGCGGCGCGCACATTTCCTTACCGGAGCTGATGGATATGGACGTAAACACCGCCATCGACTTTTGCAGGGATATAAAAAGCGTCAGCCAGAAGCTGGAAATTCTGAAGCAGCTCGGACTCGGCTACCTGACCCTTGGCGAAGAAACGCCCGGACTGTCCGGAGGCGAGGCACAACGGCTCAAGCTTGCCAGCGAAATTGGAAAGACCCAGGAGGATTCCGTATTCGTCTTCGACGAGCCCTCCATCGGTCTGCATCCGCTGGATGTGCAGGTTCTGCTGGGCGTCTTTCAGGCGCTTCTTCATCACGGTGCGACCGTTGTCGTCATTGAACACGACCTGGATGTGATCAAAAATGCGGACTATGTAATCGACATGGGACCGGGCGGCGGCGAAGCGGGCGGACAGATCATAGCCAGCGGGACGCCGCAGGAAATAAAGGAAAACCCAAACAGTATTACCGGGAACTATATCTCATAAACCTCGTTCTCGAGGTGGCTTGTCTTTTTCAGCCGGCCAGGATTTTCTGAGTGCCGCGTAGGAAATCAGAAAATCCGCAGGCCGGCCGGCGGCCTTCAATATCCACTTTTTTATCTTGAATCCACTTTTTCATTCTTAATATCCACTTTTGCATCCCCAATGTCCACTTTTTCTTCGTTCAAAAGTCCACTTATATGGAGATTTCGATTATAAAGTTCATTTTTCTCGTTTAAAAGCAAGTTTCTGAGAAACGTTTCCAGATACTCCGTTGTTTCGTGAATCCCTTTTTGCAGGTTCGTATAGTTTGCACGGACAAGTGCATTTCTGTATCGCTTTGACCGGAGTCTGACCCCTGACCTAGTATTTTTCCAGCTTATCCTCAAATTCCTTATCTTCGTCGTACCAGAAGATGATGCGACGCTGATAAAACTCCGGCAAAGATGCAGCAAATCTGCGGTTTAAGTCCTGTATTACTTTGTCTGTATCCATGATGCATTATCTCCCTTCCGTATTTTTTACATAAATTGTGCTTCGTGCCGCACCTTCTTTTCTCAAATAACCATCCTTAACCATATTCAGCAAGACAGCTCTGGCTCTACGATGTTTTACACCTAAAATTTCTACTGTTTCAGCAGTAGTAATAGAGCCCTTTTCCAATACATATTTAAAAATTTGTTGTTCCTGTTCACTATCCGGCATTTTTCCTGTCGTATCTGCCACTTCATTGCCACTATCCGGCATTTTTTTCATAGTATCTGGCACTATTTCTGTTTTATCGGGCACTCCATTGCCATTATCCGGCATTTTATCAATAGTATCCGACACTTTAATAGCGTCATTGAGGTCAACAGTGCCGTCAACCTGACCTCGATAAATATTGATACGCAGATCAACTTCGCCACCAATAAACTCC
>ULLX01044747.1_pt1 | contig 10333 bp, 6 predicted proteins | sample 1951501 | NCBI WGS metagenome assembly ULLX01 (sample SAMEA4835535, study PRJEB28245) | human gut metagenome | biome: gut microbiome; material: fecal sample | place: Denmark | collected 2008
GACGAAATCATTAAAATGTACAAAGATGCCGGCGTACCTTTGGCAACGATTCACATCGGAGGAGACGAAGTACCCAAAGGGTCTTGGACAGGTTCCCCGCTCTGCCACAAATTCATGGAGGAAAAAGGCATGAAAGATACCCACGAGCTATCGGAATACTTCTTGGAAAACATCACGGAAATGCTGTCGAAAAAAGGAGTGAAAACTTCGGGCTGGCAAGAAGTCGCTCTACACCACTCTCCCGAAATGAACGCCCGCATAGCTCCCCGCTTCGCCGGTGTATATTGTTGGAGCACGATCGGCAAACGCGATGTTGTTCCTTACACCGTAGCCAACGAAGGATACGACGTAATACTTTGCAATGTCAACAACCTTTACATCGATTTGGCCTATAATCCGCACAAAGACGAACCGGGACTCACATGGGGAGGTTACGTCAATGAGTTTACATCGTTCAACATATTACCCTACAACATTTACTGCTCGGCAAGAGAAAATACGGCAGGAGAAAAGAACAATCTCAAAACAGCCGGAAAAGGGAAGATACAGCTCACAGAACAATCGCGTCCACGCATCAAAGGCGTACAGGCGCAACTTTTCTCCGAGACCATCGGCAGTTTCGATATGGTACAATACTATGTATTCCCCAAAATTTTCGGTCTGGTAGAACGCGGCTGGAATGCCTATCCCGAGTGGTCCCCTGTCCCGAACGACGATAAACAGGCTCTATATGAAAAGGCTCGGGCCATTTACAACGCCAAGATAGCCGAAATCGAACTGCCCCGTCTGGCTGCCGACGGTTTTAATTTCCGCGTGGCACAGCCCGGAATTAAAATTGTCGAAGGAAAACTATATGCCAACTCTCCCATTCCGCAGGCTGAAATAAGATACACCACCGACGGAAGCGAACCGACCGCAACCTCCACGCTTTGGGAAGCTCCTGTCGATTGCAGTGCCACAGTTGTCAAAGCAAAACTTTTCTATCTTGGGAAAGAAAGCCACACCACAGACTACAAGAACGATTAATCGATAAAAAACAGAAATGAAGAAGGCTGTATAAATTATACAGCCTTCTTCATTATATACCAATCACAATAGTAAACGAAAGTAGAAATAAGTTTGCTCCGTTTTATACCGAAACACAAACCACGTTCACAAACAAAAAATAGTACGTACGAATAGAGCCCATAACCGAAAACTCACGGAAGTCTCTATTCTCTACTTTGTTACTTCGAATGCTCCAATAAATACTCGGCGATCTGAACGGCATTCAAGGCGGCGCCTTTCTTAATCTGATCGCTCACAGTCCAGAAAGACAAGCCATTCGGATTAGAAATATCAGACCGGACACGCCCCACATACACAGGATCGTTACCTGCCTTATTCAATGGCATGGGATACACCCTGTTCTCCGGATCGTCTTCCAAGACTACACCTTTCGCATGAGCGAATGCTTCACGAGCTTCTGACACAGAAACAGGTCGTTCTGTTTCTATCCAGATAGCCTCCGAATGAGCCCTCATCACCGGCACTCGCACACAAGTAGCGCTCACGGCTATATCGGAATGCATGATCTTACGGGTTTCGTGAAACATTTTCATTTCCTCCTTCGTGTATAAATTGTCGGTGAAAACATCGACCTGAGGAATCAGATTATAGGCCAACTGAAAGAAAAATTTCTCTACCGTAGGAGTTTCACCCGCAACGATCTGTTCATATTGTTTTCTCAACTCGGCCATCGCTGATGCACCGGCTCCGCTCGCCGCCTGATAAGTTGCGACATGCACTCTCTTGATATGAGAAAGTGACTCTATGGCATTCAGGGCAACCACCATTTGTATGGTAGTACAATTAGGATTTGCGATAATCCCACGAGGACGCACGAATGCATCGTCGCCGTTCACTTCTGGAACAACCAAAGGAACATCTTCGTCCATGCGGAATGCACTCGAATTATCGATCATGATAGCACCGTATCGGGTAATCGTTTCGGCAAATTCCTTAGAAATTCCTGCCCCTGCCGATGTGAAAGCTATATCCACACCTTTGAAATCGTCATTGTGTTTCAATTCCTTGACCGTAATTTGTTTACCTCGGAAGGTGTACTCACGACCCGCACTGCGAGAGGACCCGAACAACAACAGCTCGTCAATCGGGAAATTCCGCTCGTCCAAAACTTTTAGGAACTCTTGTCCGACAGCGCCACTGGCGCCCACAATAGCGACTTTCATTTTCTTTCTTTTATAATTACTACTTAGGAATCCTTATTATTCCAGAATACTAAAAATTGGCGCAAATATACAATTATTTATGAAATTCTATAACAAAACGCTCATTATTATATCATTCTCGCTGTATTTTAGCCATCAGTAACACATTTTGAACAGAAGGTCGAAAATCCTTGCAAGAAATAACTTTTATCATTAATTTTGCCACAAAGCGAAAATAGATTCCACTTTGGCAGAAACAAATCAATTTGCTTTCGCACTCGGGTCACTCTATTTTTGTCACCATTTATAAGTTTCGCATTTAAATTACAGGGGTTATGAGCGGTATCGCGACTCTACCTATCGAAAATCCGGTGCTGATATTTTTCATCGTGCTGGTCATTATTTTGTTTGCCCCGATATTACTCAACCGCATACGTGTTCCCCACATCATCGGTCTGATCATAGCAGGTGTAATCATCGGCCCCAACGGTCTGAATCTATTGGCTCGCGACAGTAGTTTTGAAATTTTCGGAAACGTAGGAATCCTTTACCTCATGTTTTTGGCAGGACTCGAAATCGACATGTATGATTTCAAGAAAAGCAAAAAAGACGGGATCATATTCGGGCTATACACGTTTCTCATACCCATGATTTTAGGAACCGCGATCAGTTACTACACCCTCCATCTCAACCTAATGACTTCCATACTGTTGGCAAGCATGTACGCCTCGCATACGCTGATAGCCTACCCCATTATCAGCAGATATGGAATATCCCGTAGCCGAGCCGTCCCTATCACTATCGCCGGAACCATTTTCACAGTCTTGGGAGCCTTGATTATTTTAGCTGTAATTTCTGGTATGGTACGAGGCGACTTGACCGAATTTTTCTGGCTCAGACTATCGGTGAACATAACGATTTACAGCATAGCCATACTATACATTTATCCCCGGCTCACCCGATGGTTTTTCAAGACCTACAATGATAATGTCACGCAATTCATATTTATCTTGGCCCTTGTCTTCCTGGCATCTTATATGGCGCAAGTTATCGGGCTGGAAGCCATCTTGGGAGCATTTTTCGCAGGCATTGTTCTGAACCGTTTTATCCCCAACGTTTCCCCCTTGATGAACCGCCTCGAATTTGTAGGCAACGCCCTGTTCATACCCTATTTTCTCATAGGTGTAGGCATGCTCATCGATTTGAGAGTAATTTTCAAAAGCACCGAAACGATCATCGTCGCCGTAAACATGTCGGTAGTGGCAACCATCTGCAAGTGGTTGGCAGCATGGCTCACTCAAAAAACCTGCCACATGACGAAATCCGACCGGCAACTCATCTTCGGACTGAGCAACGCTCAGGCCGCCGCCACGCTCGCGGCCGTCATCATCGGTCACGACATAGGACTTTTCAACGAAGAAATACTCAACGGCACTATCGTCATGATTTTAGTGACCTGCATTATCAGTACATTGGTTACCGAAAAGGCCGCCCGGCGCATAGTTATCGAAATACAAAATAACGAACCCGCCAGTTACAAGTCACCCATACAGAACGAGCAGATATTAATTCCTGTGGCTAATCCCGACACAATCGAGAACCTGATCAATCTGGCCCTCTTGTTAAAATCTCCGCAAAAGAAATCTGCACTTTACGCTTTGCATGTAACCGACGACGATAAAAAAAGCAACTTCCTCTCACAAGCCGTTCTCGAATATGCGGGGAAAGTAGCATCTTCCGCCGATACGAAATTAATCCCGATCGCCCGATACGACATGAACATAACCAGCGGGATTATCCACACCATGAAAGAAAAAAATATAACGGAGGTCGTACTCGGATTACATCACAAAGCAAATATCGTTGACACGTTTTTCGGCGCAAAAATAGAATCGCTCTTGAAAAGCACGAATAAAATGATACTCATTTCGAAATGTGTCAATCCCATAAACACGGTTACCCGTATCGTCATAGCCGTTCCCCGCAAGGCCGAATACGAAACAGGATTCGCCCGATGGATAGACCGAGTGGCGAACATGGCGAAACAAATAGGTTGCCGTGCTATATTCTATGCTTACGCCGAAACCATTCCCTATTTGAAAGCCCGACTACGAGCCGGAAGATACAACATCAGAAACGAATTTGAAATTTTGGAAAGCTGGGACGATATTCTGCTTCTTGCTAATGTTGTACTCGACGACGACCTATTTATCGTTGTCAGTGCGCGCCCCACATCGGTTTCGTTCAATTCCGAAGCCGACAATATTCCTTCTTTCCTCTCCAAATATTTCGCCAACAACAATCTAATAGTCCTCTATCCCGAACAATTCGGCACAGCAGAACCGACACCCGTCTCTTTCATGGAACCGCTGTCTCACGACATGCTCAACCACTCCGAGATATTAGGACTCGAAAAAATTTTCAGACAGCTTATCACTTATAAAAAACGGTGGACTCACCGTAACCGCAAAAAGAAAATAAACCTTTGATAATTAAGAAGTTGTTTTAAATTTATTGAGAAATAATATTATCATTGCAAGCAGGTATGTTCCGGCCATATTGAGCCTCTGTCTCGGAATAAATTTAAAACAGCTTCTTAGATTCAGTAAAAAATCCGTGGGATAGACATGGATTTTAGCGATGAAATCTTCGCAGACAACCTCATTCCAGTCTTTTCGGAGAAAGGTCGAAAAGATTAATTGTGGAGTTTAACCCCTTCACCCTGAGGGCACTCCCCCTCTATTTCCTACGGAGTCGATATCCCCACCAATTATCGACTGATCCATTCCCCCTACCTATCGACCGAGCTATAAACGACTGTCGAGGCATATAAATAAAAAAAGTAGAGACCTTCCCAGCCTTTCCTTTTCTATGCCATAATAAAATAAATGCTTATTTTACTTTGTCTGCCAATTCTGCACCGGCTTTAAATTTAACCACTTTCTTAGCAGCGATAGTGATTTTCTGTTTGGTTGCAGGGTTGATACCCGTACGAGCTGCTTTTTCAGTAACACCGAAAGTTCCGAAACCGATAAGGGCCACTTTGTCACCCTTAACAAGAGATTCAGAAACAGCTTCTACGAAAGCATCCAATGCTTTTTTAGCATCAACTTTGCTCAAACCGGCTTTTTCTGCCATGGCATTGATAAGTTCAGTTTTGTTCATAACGCGTATAATTTAAAGTTAAGTAAATAATTCTCCATGAAGAGCAGCACCGCAAATGTAAAGATTAAAATGAAATACTGCAAACAATAAAGTAAAAAAATATAATAAAAGCCTCGATTTTATAATATAAGCAAGCTATATTTGACTAAATACTCGAAAAATCATTACTTTTGTCCGCACAATCAGAGTATAATACATTTACCCTGCTTGGAATGAATGGTTTACACTTCGTAAGAAAAGTACATTTGATATATGCAAAACAGGTCATTTTTGGGATCTATACCACCGGTGACACTCAACTTGATTATCGTTAACTTCATCGTGTGGCTGGCAGCTTTAACTCTACCTAAAATTGCCGGAATAAATTTGAACTATTGGCTGGGGTTACACTATTTTGCAGCCGACGATTTCAATGTCGTGCAGTTGATTACCTACATGTTTTTACACGACACCAGCGGAATAGAACATATTTTCTTCAATATGTTCTCCGTTTTCATGTTCGGTAGAACTCTCGAAGCCGTATGGGGAGGGAAACGTTTTCTATTCTACTACATTACCACAGGAATGGGAGCGGCATTGGTGCAAGAAGCGGCATGGTACTTCGAACTACGTTCAGCCATATCGGAAACCGTAGCATTGTACGGTTGGGAACAAACGTCCCAACTACTCAACAACTTTATAACCGTAGGAGCTTCTGGCGCAGCATTCGGTATTTTATTGGCTTTCGGCATGTTATTTCCGAATGCTCCATTGTTCATCATATTCATACCCATTCCCATTAAGGCAAAATACTTTGTCATCTTTTACGGGTTACTCGAATTATTCTTCGGTGTCAGCGGAAGCATGAGCAGCGTGGCTCACTTTGCACATTTAGGCGGCATGCTCTTCGGATTCTTCTTGATTCGTTATTGGAAAAAGAAAGGAATAGGCGGGGGCGGATTCTATTATTGACAAACTGAAACAGCAATTCCGGCAAGGCTCCGTATTGCTGAAACTCATCTATATCAACGTAGCGATCTTTCTGCTACTGAGACTCACATGGGTCGTTTTGATGCTGTTCAATATCGACGGATATGTCATACTGCCCTTCATCGAAATGCCATCGATACCCTATGAGTTCATCACCCATCCGTGGACTCTGCTCACATACATGTTCGTCCATTACGATGTATGGCACATTCTGTTCAACATGCTTTGGCTATATTGGTTCGGGCAAATATTTCTCATGTCGTTCAGTGAAAAACAAATGGTAGGGCTATATCTTTTAGGAGGTATAGCCGGTGGTTTATTATATCTGCTTTCGTACAATTTGTTTCCCTATTTCGATGGCAAAGAAGGATTGATGTGCGGAGCCTCTGCCTCGATAATCGCCATTGTCGTAGCCACGGCATTCCGAATGCCCGACTACAAAGTCAACCTGCTTTTTCTCGGAGCTATATCTTTGAAATACATTGCTCTGGTTACTATCATCATTGACTTGTTGAGTGTCACATCGGCCAACGGAGGAGGGCACATCGCTCACCTCGGAGGAGCCCTCCTCGGTTACTGGTTTATTGTGCGATGGGAAAAAGGGAAAGATTTGACGGCGCCTGTCAACAAACTCATCGACAAAATCGTAACGGGATTCAAACCCCGCCCGAAAATCAAAGTGTCACGACCTTCGAACCGATCCTCTTCCCGGCCCGAGACCGATATGGAATACCGAGCCCGCAAAAAGAAAGAAAACGACGAAATCGATTCGATTCTCGACAAAATAAAAAAATCGGGGTATACCTCGCTCTCTGCCGAAGAAAAGAAAAGACTGTTCGAAGCCGGGAAAAAATAACGTGGTAATGAAACATGTCGTCAAAGTCATATTATTGCTGCTCAATCTGCTATGGGGGCTTTTGCTCGTCATCGGCTCCTACTCGGCATACTTTCCCTCCCGCATAGGTACACTGGTCGAGCTCTTATTTCCGCTGAATCTGTTTGCCTGCATAGCGTTCTTTTTTATATGGCTCGCCTATAATCCCCGTTATATATGGGTTCCGCTCGCCGCACTGGTCATCTCTTGGGGAGGAATAGCCCGATACTGTCCGGTACATAAACCACAGCCGATAGACAACAGCCAACCCGGTTTTTCCCTAATGACTTATAATGCCTACTTCTTCCTCGATTATGAAGGAACAGATACCCGGCAAAACCGGACTCTTTCCTTTATCCTCTCGCAAAACGCCGATCTCGTTTGCTTGCAGGAAAGTCCGGGTCTGATCGCTCCGAATCCGGGATTGAAAATCACCGGGGAACAAATAGACAGTATACACACTCTGTATCCCTACCGCATTCCTACGACCCACGGTATGAACTTCCTGTCGAAATACCCAGCGACATTGTTGTTCGATACGGTATATTCCGAGTCGAGCGCCATCGCCATTTACCAAGTAAAGATAGAAGGCCATACAGTCACCGTTGTCAACCAACACATGGAATCTATCGGATTGACTCAAACCGACAAAGAACTATATCATGAAATCACGGCACACCCGAATACCGACCGACTGGACGAAATAAAGAAACACTTGTTATCCAAACTCATGAACGCAGCCGAGATTCGAAATCGCCAAGCCGACCTGACAGCCGAGAAAATACAAAACATTCCCGGTAATATCATCGTCTGCGGCGACTTCAACGACTCACCCTTATCCTATTCCGTCCGGAAGTTCCACAGTATGGGTTTTCGCGACGCTTACAACGAGTTGGGATTAGGACCGGGAATCACATATCACGCCAATCGCTTCTGGTTCCGCATCGACCATATCCTATACAAAGGCAATATGGAAGCCCGATGGCTTGTCCGCCAACGACATAAAAGTTCAGACCATTATCCCCTTGTCACAAGGTTTGTATGGGAAAATTCCGAAAATCATTAACACAGTAATATTATACCTCATGAAAAAACTTTTAGTAACATCGTTAACTTGTCTTATGATGATCTCTTGCAATCAAAAAGAGAATCCGCTGCTTAGCGAGTTCAGCACTCCTTTCGGGGTTCCACCGTTCGAACAAATAAAGCCCGAGCACTACATGCCGGCTTTTGAAGAAGGTATCCGTCAGCACGATGCCGAAATTGCTGCAATCATTGCCAATCCCGAGGCTCCTACATTCAAAAACACCATCGAGCCGCTCGAATTCAGCGGTATGCTACTGACTCAGGTCAATCTGATATTCAGCAGTTTGACCGAAGCGGAAACGAACGACGAACTCCAAGCCATCGCCAAAGAGATTTCGCCCAAACTGACCGAGCATTACGACAACATCTCGCTCAACGGAGAACTTTTCGCCCGAATTAAAACGGTATACGAGAACCGGGATAAAGAGAACCTCGACACCGAACAGATGAAAGTTCTCGAAAACCACTACAAAGACTTTGTTCGTGCGGGTGCTCTTCTCTCCGAAGAAGATAAAGCCACGCTTCGCGAGATCAACAAAGAATTGGCTATGCTTTCCATACAATACGGAGACAATGCCTTAGCCGAGTCAAATGCTTTTGAACTGGTCATCGACAATGAAACCGACCTCGCAGGCTTGCCCGAGGCAGTAGTCACGGCAGCTGCCGATGAAGCGGCTGCTCGCAACAAAGCCGGTAAATGGGTATTTACCCTCGATGCGCCCAGCCGCATCCCATTCCTGCAATACGCCGATAACCGCAATCTGCGCGAAAAAGTTTATAAAGCCTATATCAACAAAGCCGACAACGACAACGAATTCGACAATAAAGAAATCGTATCGAAAATGGTCAACCTCCGTTTAAAGAAGGCCAATTTACTGGGATTCAATACCTACGCCGACTTTGCCCTCGACGATCGTATGGCAAAAACCGATGCGAACGTCAACGATCTCATCAATCGGGTATGGGCCTATGCGATACCTCGTGCAAAAGAAGAAGTAGCCGACATGCAAAAGATCATCGACGCAGAAGGCGGCGGTTTCAAACTCGCCCCGTGGGATTGGTGGTACTATGCCGAAAAAGTACGCAAAGCCAAATACGATTTGAACGAAGACGAACTGAAACCCTATTTCAGCCTCGACAACGTACGTGAAGGTGCGTTCATGGTTGCCAATAAATTATACGGAATCACTATCACCGAATTGAAAGATATGCCGGTCTATCACCCCGATGTCCGCGCATTCGAAGTGAAAGATGCCGACGGCAAACATTTGGCCGTATTCTATACCGATTACTTCCCCCGTGCCGGGAAACGTGCCGGAGCTTGGATGTACAACTTCCGTGAAGCCTATGTACAAGACGGTAAGGAAGTACGCCCCATCGTTTACAACGTGGCAAACTTCACCAAACCTACCGCCGATACTCCCTCTTTGCTTACCATCGACGAAGTGCAAACCCTTTTCCACGAATTCGGACATGCCCTGCACGGCATGCTCACCCGTTGCCACTACCCCTCGGTAAGCGGAACCAGTGTCGCACGCGATTTCGTAGAGCTACCGTCGCAAATCAACGAACACTGGGCAACGCACCCCGAAGTATTGAAATTATATGCCAAACATTATCAAACTGGCGAAATCATTCCCGACTCGTTAATCGCCAAAATGGAGGCAGCCTCTAAATTCAATCAAGGATTCGCCACCACCGAATTCTTAGCTGCGGCTATCCTCGACATACGTTGGCACGAAATAGACGAAGTTAAAGAATACGATGTGCGCCAATTCGAAAAAGAAGTAGCGCAATCCGTCGGACTCATCGACGAAATCACCTATCGCTACCGTAGCACCTACTTCTCGCACATCTTCACCAACGATTACTGTGCAGGATATTACAGCTACATCTGGGCCGAAGTTCTCGATGCCGATGCTTTCGACGCATTCAAAGAACACGGTATCTTCGACCCGGCGACAGCCAAAGCATTCCGTGAAAACATTCTCGAAAAAGGCGGGAGCGAGGATCCCATGAAACTTTATCG
>ULLX01040524.1_pt1 | contig 10259 bp, 8 predicted proteins | sample 1951501 | NCBI WGS metagenome assembly ULLX01 (sample SAMEA4835535, study PRJEB28245) | human gut metagenome | biome: gut microbiome; material: fecal sample | place: Denmark | collected 2008
AGATTTCCGTAAAATCACAAGGTGTAACCAGCAATATAACTGTTATTGTACTCCCGAATAAAGTAAAGACGGTAGCATCTGATTTTTCATCTGCAAACATTATACAGTTAAAGAAGGGGACAACGTATAAGTTCCGCGTTCGTGGATTTGTGAAATCAGGTTCTAAAAAATATTATGGCGAATTCGGAAAAACATATAAACTGAAGACAAATAAGTAATTATTGATCGAAAAACAGGAAATAGAAATCAAACATTTTATATGAGAAATAAGTTAGGGAGGTCGGATGGGCTTCCCTAATTTTTTTAATCGGATTTATTTGGAAATTATAGAAGATCCTTGTTATAATACAACAGGTAAGCAGAACAAACAGCTTCTATGGCATACAGGAATTTGAGATACAAATAATGGAATGTATGTTTGACAGATCATTTTATTATGATGAATAAAAATGCAGGAATGGAGAATATTTATGGCACAACATGAAAAATTTTATTTAAATGGTACCTGGCAGTTAAAAAAAGCGGATGAAACACTGCTCTGCCCGGTGGAGATTCCGGGTTCGGTACTTTCCGGGCTGACAGAACACGGTTTACTTGAAGATCCGTTTTACCGGATGAATGAGTACCCGACAAGAGAGCTGCTGAAAAATGATTTTATTTTTTCAAGGGAATTTGAACTGAAAAAAGAAGAGGGAAGAGTGTATGCACTCTGCTGTGACGGAATCGACACGGTGGCAGATATTTTTATCAACGGCATGCTGATAAAGCATGTGGATAACATGCATCTTCGTTACCGGATCCTGTGCACAAATGTCCTGAAAAACGGGACAAACAATATCACAGTGAAAATCCATTCTGCAATCGCATATGTAAACGAACATGTGCCGGCAGCGGGAAAAGAGATTCATTACACGGCATGCGGTGCGATGGAAGGAAATCAGTATATCCGGAAAGCACATTCCATGTTTGGCTGGGACTGGGGGCCACAGTTACCGGATATGGGGATCTGGCGTGATATTTTTATTGACAGCTATGAGAAGGCAGAACTGTCTGATCTGCATATCAGACAGGAACACATAGATGGAAAAGTTTTTCTGTCGGCAGAAACAAAAGTGATGTTGCCGGAAAAGGCACAGGACGGTGAAATTGCGGAAGCTGAGTATCTGGTATTGCCACAGAGTGCGGAAAGTAATGCCCGGATATTGAAAGAAAGTGTGGGAAACAATGATTCGACACTGGCAGAGAATGCAGATAATCTTGAGGTAAAAATCACGCTGCAGACACCGGATGGAAAACAGATTTCTTTTTCGGATGGAAAATGTCTGGTTGAAGATCCGAAACTCTGGTGGCCGAACGGATACGGTGCACAGCCGCTTTATACGGTGCGTGCGGAACTTTTTCTGGGCGGAGAATTTCTGGATGCAAAAGAACTGCGCATTGGTTTGCGCACATTGACGGTCAGCCAGGAAAAGGATGCATGGGGCGAGGAATTTGCTTTTTGCATCAATGGGGTAAAGATTTTTGCAAAAGGTGCAGACTATATTCCGGAAGACTGTATTTATTCAAAAATTACTCCGGAGCGCATTTATGAGTTGTTAGATACGGCAGTGGCATGTCATTTTAACTGCATCCGCATCTGGGGCGGCGGTTATTATCCGGCGGATGTTTTCTATGATTACTGTGATGAACATGGTCTGATCGTATGGCAGGATTTTATGTATGCCTGCAATGTCTATGAGCTGACGGAGAAACTGCGGGAGAGCATTATAGAAGAAACGAAGGATAATGCGGGAAGGTTGAGACATCATGCAAGTCTTGGACTCTGGTGCGGTAACAATGAGATGGAATCAGCATGGGACCACTGGGGCGGTTTTAATGATCATTCGGATACGTTAAAACAGGATTACCTGACCATGTTTGAAAAACTGATCCCGGAAGCCTTAAAGAGCGAGGATGATGTGACGTTTTACTGGCCGTCATCTCCGTCATCCGGCGGTAATTTTAAAGACCCGGACAGTGATGATGTCGGGGATCGTCATTACTGGGATGTATGGCATGGAGAAAAGCCGTTTTCCGACTATGAAAATTACTATTTCAGATTCTGTTCGGAATTTGGATTCCAGTCGTTTCCATGCAAAAAGACGATCGACACATTTACCCTGCCTAAGGATCGCAATATCTTTTCAGAAGTTATGGAAAGTCATCAGAAAAACGGTTCTGCAAATGCGAAGATTCTGCATTACATTGCGGAGAACTTTTTATATCCAAAAGATTTTGAGAGTCTGATCTATATCAGCCAGGTGCTGCAGGCGATCGCAATCAAGAGCGGTGTGGAGCACTGGCGCAGAAACAGGGGACGCTGCATGGGTGCAATTTACTGGCAGTTGAACGATAACTGGCCGGTTGCATCCTGGGCAAGTATCGATTACTTTGGAAGATGGAAAGCGCTGCAGTATTTTTCGAGACATTTTTATGCGGATGTGCTCGGCAGTTTAAAGGTATCTGCGGATGCTGTTTATACGCCTTATCTGCAAAATGAGACGATGCAGGAGGTGTCGTCTGATGTCACGGTTTTTGTGAAAAATATGCGTGGGGAAGTGCTGTTTGAAACTTCACAGCGCACAGAGTGTGCACCATTGTCCGTGGAAGCCATGGAACCGGTATCTTTGAAAGAAGTGATAGAGGGCAGAGAAAGAGAGGTCTTTGTGGAGGCGGTATTTACACATTCTGATGGAACTGTGAGCCGCCAGGTGGAAATGCCAAAACCGTATAAACATATGCAGATCGAAAAAGCAGAGATCACGTTCGATGCAAAAAGAGAGGGAAATCTGTTGACACTGCAGTTAAAATCAGATGTTCCGGCATTTTTTGTCTCGGTGGAGAGCGATGTGGATCTGGTCTGGTCGGATAATTTTATGCATCTGACCGGAAAGGAACCTTATGAGATTACGGCTATTCTGCCGGAGTGCGTGGAAGGCATGCCTAAGATCTGGGTACGGTCACTGTGCGATTCGTGGGTTACGGATTATTCGCAAGCTTGACACCTGTTGTCAGGCTGTGAGCCAGAAACTAAAGTATGTGAGGTGTTACTGTTCACTCGCAAGCTTGACACTTGCTGTCAAGCTGTGCGCCAAAGACTATATCATGCCAGATTACAGCCCCATGCATCGAAGATGCATTTAAAATAGGCTGTAATCGTTACTGCTCACACAGTATGTGTGAACAGTAACTGTGAGGTTACAGAAGAATCACTCCAAAACAGAATGACTTTACACCACCCGATACAAGTGCTATCATAAAAATAGTTAGAAGCAACTAACAAATGAGAAGCATTTTAAAGAAGGTGGAATCCTATGAAAGTATATTGTTTTGGTGAGAAAGAAAAACCGGTTATTTTTCTTTTCCCCGGGACTTGTTGTCACTGGAAGGGCAATTTTGGAAAAGTAATAGAGCCGTTGGAAGAATATTTTAGGGTGGCATGCGTTTCCTATGACGGGTTTGATGAGACGGAACAGACAGAGTTTCCGACGATGACGGAGGAAACGGAAAAAATTGAACAGTATATAAAGAAAGAATTTGGCGGACATATCTGTGCCGCATATGGCTGTTCACTGGGCGGTTCTTTTGTCGGACTGCTTGCAGCACGCGGAAATATCCACATGGAGTATGGTATTTTAGGTGGTTCCGATTTAGACCAGTCGGGAAAGTTTTTGGCAAAGCTGATGACGAAACTGATGATGCCGGTTTTTTATCCGTTTATCGCGAATGGTGAGATGAAAATTCCTTTCATGAAAAAGAAAATGGACAAGATGCTGGCGGAGGACAATGGCTATATCAGAGCGTTTATGGATATGATAAAGACGCCGGATGTCGATATGAGCCATATTACAAAAAGAAGCGTCGAAAATCAGTTTTACTCGGACCTTATCACACCGCTGCCGGATCAGATCGACCCGTCCGGAACGCAGATACATATTTTATATGCCCTTAAAATGGGTAAAAAATATCGTGCGCGTTACAAAAAACATTTTGCAGGACCGATCCTGCATGAACTGGATCTGCAGCACGAAGAACTGCTTGCGGTTTATCCGGATGATTGGGTAAAAGTGATCGCGGAGATCTGTAACAGAAAACAGGGAGATTGTGCGGCAAGATTTAAAATTAAGGGAAGCTGATGAAGTGGGGAAAGTTGAATCATCAGAGAAAACAAGAAGAGAAAGTGAGAAAGAGTCTCAATTTTTCTTCTTGTTTTTTTGATTGATGTTCGGTATACTGAACGATAGTTAGACAAAAATAACAATAGTGTAAATCATGCAGACTCCGGAACCGGAAAGTTGCTACCTTTCCTGCTCCGGTGGGATGGTCTGCAAACGAAGAAAAAGGAGACAGCGGGAATGAATTATTTAGAGATTGAAAAAGTAATTGGAAGGGAGATTTTAGACTCCAGAGGTAATCCTACCGTGGAAGCTGAAGTATATTTAGTGGACGGTACCATTGGAAGGGGAATGGCACCAAGCGGTGCGTCGACCGGAGAATTTGAGGCATTAGAGCTTTGCGACGGCGATAAGTCAAGATATCTTGGCAAAGGTGTTACCAAGGCAGTTGAAAATATTAATACAATGATCAACGATGCGATCGTCGGAATGGATGCCAGCGACATTTATGCAGTGGATGCAGCGATGATCGCAGCGGACGGAACAAAGGATAAATCAAAACTGGGAGCAAATGCGATCTTAGCAGTGTCGATTGCAGCGGCACGCGCAGCTTCCATCTCACTGGATATTCCACTTTACCGTTTCTTAGGCGGCATCTTGGGCAACCGTCTGCCGGTTCCGATGATGAATATTTTAAATGGTGGTGCTCATGCGGCAAACACAGTAGATGTGCAGGAGTTCATGATCATGCCGGTCGGTGCACCGAGTTTTAAAGAGGCACTCCGCTGGTGTGCAGAGGTGTTCCATGCGCTTGCAGCTCTGTTAAAGAGCAAGGGACTTGCAACCTCTGTTGGTGATGAGGGTGGTTTTGCACCGGATCTTGCATCCGATGAAGAAGCAATCCAGTACATATTAGATGCTGTGAAAAACGCAGGATATGAGCCGGGCAGAGATTTCCGGATCGCCATGGATGCAGCTTCCTCTGAGTGGAAGAGCGAAAAAGGAAAAGGATTCTACAAACTTCCGAAGGCAGGCACCGAGTTTACTTCCGCAGAGCTGATCGAACACTGGAAGAAACTGGTTGAAAAATACCCGATCATTTCCATCGAGGATGCACTTGACGAGGAAGACTGGGAAGGCTGGAAACTTCTGACCAAAGAACTTGGTGATAAGGTACAGCTTGTCGGAGACGATTTGTTTGTAACCAATACGGAGCGCCTGAAAAAAGGTATCGACAACGGCTGCGGCAATGCCATTCTGATCAAGTTAAATCAGATTGGTTCCGTATCCGAGACTTTAGAGGCAATCAAGATGGCTCACAAAGCAGGTTATACGGCAATTTCTTCTCACCGTTCCGGCGAGACGGAAGACACCACGATTGCAGATCTTGCAGTGGCATTAAATACCTGCCAGATCAAGACCGGTGCACCGAGCAGAACTGAGCGTGTTGCAAAATACAACCAGCTTCTCCGCATAGAGGAAGAACTTGGAAATGCAGCAGTGTATCCGGGAATGGGTGCATTTAATGTAAAATAAGGAATTTACGCACATTATAGTTTATTTTCTCCTCTATCTCATGGAAAGAACGCGAAAGGTCAGGGATGGCTTTTGGCGTTCTTTTTATGCAGGCAGGGCTGACCGAGGACATTGTGCAAAAAATCTCGGACGAAAAGGATGATCCGGTGTGGATGCGTGAGTTCCGGATGAAATCACTGCAGATTTACAGACAGATGCAGATCCCGGACTGGGGACCGCCGATCGACGGGCTGGACATGGACCATATTGAGACTTATGTGCGCCCGAAAACGAAGGTGCGCGGAAAATGGTCTGAGGTGCCGGGAGAAATCAAAGACACATTCGAACGCCTTGGAATCCCGGAGGCAGAACGGAAATCGTTAGCCGGTGTCGGAGCGCAGTACGATTCTGAGATGGTCTACCACCATGTGAAAGCGGAAGTGGAGGCACAGGGCGTCGTATACAGTGATATCGAGAGCGGCATGAAAGGCGAATATGCCGATATGATCCGCAAGCATTTTATGAAACTGGTCAAACCGAACGACCATAAATTTGCGGCACTGCACGGAGCTGTCTGGTCCGGCGGTTCATTTGTCTATGTGCCGCCCGGAGTGTCCTTAGATTTCCCACTGCAGTCGTATTTCAGACTGAATGCGCCGGGAGCAGGACAGTTTGAGCATACGCTGATCATTGTGGATGAGGGAGCGTATCTGCATTTTATCGAGGGCTGTTCCGCACCGCGTTATAACGTGGCAAATCTGCACGCAGGATGTGTGGAATTATTTGTCCATAAAAATGCGAAACTGCGCTATTCCACGATCGAAAACTGGTCAAAAAATATGTACAACTTAAACACAAAACGTGCGTTAGTCGAGGAGGGCGGAACGATCGAGTGGGTGTCCGGCTCTTTTGGCTCCCACACTTCTTACCTGTATCCGATGAGCATTTTAAATGGAAAAGGTGCACACATGGAATTTACCGGGATCACATTTGCCGGAAAAGGACAGAACCTTGACACCGGGGCAAAAGTTGTGCAGAATGCGCCGGATACTTCTTCCTATATCAATACGAAATCAATCTCAAAAGACGGAGGTGTCAGCACGTTCCGCAGCTCTGTGGTCATTGGAAAAGATGCAAAAAACAGCAAGGCGGCCGTATCCTGTGAATCGTTGATGCTAGACGGCATTTCAAGGTCGGATACAATCCCTGCAATGGATATCAAAACCTCTATGGCGGATGTCGGACATGAGGCAAAGATCGGCAGGATCAGCGATGATGCCGTATTTTATCTGATGTCGCACGGGATCAGTGAGCAGGAGGCACGCTCCATGATCGTCAGCGGATTTGCAGATGATGTATCGAAGAAACTGCCGCTTGAATATGCACTGGAAATGAATAATCTGATCCAGCTGGAGATGGAAGGGAGCATAGGCTGATGGAAAAAGAATTGATCATAAACAGGCTTCCGGCAAAGACGTGGAACTATCTTAAAATGAATGAAACACATGTTACGGCAGAGACGGAAAGTATCCCGTGTACTTCCGAAATCTGGTGCGTGGAGAAAAACAATGCAGAGGATGCAAAGGAAAATATTCGCACGGAATTGCCGGACGGTGTGGGCTGGGAGAAAAGAATGCTGAAAAAAGATATCAAAACCGGAATGGGTAATCAGATGTCAGAACTGAACGGTCAGGATACGGCAGATACACTTACAATCGAAGAAAATGTACATGTGGGATGTTCAGTCGTATTTTCGTACCGGTATGATGCAGGAAAAAATTATGGTAACCGCATGCAGATCACAGCCGGAAAAAACAGCGAGATAGAAGTCATTTTCTTATTTACAGCGGAATCAAATAGCAGTGAAACGGTGATGCACCAGTTGCTTGTCGATGCGAAAGAGGGGGCAAAAGTAAAAATATACACTGCACAGCTTTTGGGTAAAAATGCATGTGCAATGCTTGATATCGGAGGTGCATGCGAAAAAGATGCGTCGGTGGAACTGCTCCAGATCCAGCTTGGTGCAGAAAAGTTATATGCGGGCTGCCTGATGGAGCTTGACGGCGCGCACAGTTCATTTACGGCAGACATCGGATATTTTGCAGATGGAAATGACCGCTATGACATGAACTATGAGGCACGCCATGTCGGGAAAAAGACAGAAAGCCGGATGGATGCAGATGGTATTTTAAAAGACAGTGCCAAAAAACTGTTCCGTGGGACGATTGATTTTATCGCGGGATGTGCCGGTGCGAAAGGTGCGGAGAGTGAGGATATGCTTTTGATCGATGAAAATGTGGAAAACCAGACGATTCCGCTGATCCTTTGTGGAGAGGAAGACGTGGAGGGAAGCCACGGCGCGACGATCGGAAGGCTCGACGAGCAGATGTTGTTCTATCTTGGAAGCAGAGGATTTGACCAGGAGGAGGCAAAGCGTCTTGTCGCAAGGGCAAGGATCGACGCACTCTGCGCTTTAATCCCGTCGGAGGAGATACAAAAAGAAATCCAGATGTTACTTGACCACACAACTGGTGTGAACAGTAGCATCCCGTTATTTATGGAGGATGAGACAGATGCCTGGTTATAAAAAAGATTTTCCACTGTTAAAAGGCAACGATCTGGTCTATCTGGATAATGCAGCGACCGCACAGCGGCCTATGCAGGTGCTTTTGGCAGAACAGGAATTTTATGAAAAATACAATGCAAATCCGTTGCGGGGACTGTATGCACTCGGTCTTGCGGCGACGGAACAGTATGAGCTTGCAAGGGAAAAAGTGCGCGGCTTTATTCATGCAAAAAGTGAAAAAGAAATTATTTTTACAAGAAATACGACGGAGAGCATCAATCTCGCAGCATACAGCTATGGACTTTCCCATTTAAAACCGGGGGATGAGATTCTTGTCACGATCATGGAACACCACAGCAATCTGCTCCCGTGGCAGATGGTGGCACGACAGACGGGGGCAAAACTGGTCTATCTGGACTGTGAGCAGGACGGAAGTTTTTCGGATGAGGCGATTTCAAATGCTATCAGTGAAAAGACAAAATTCGCAGCGATAGGACTGGTTTCCAATGTCCTCGGCAGACGAAATCCGGTCGAAAAAATTATAAAGCTGGTGCATGAAAAGGGCGGTGTGGTGCTGGTGGATGCCGCACAGGCGGTTTTGCATGAAACGGTGGACGTCACGGCGTTGGATGCAGATTTTCTGGCATTTTCCGGCCACAAAATGATGGCGCCGATGGGAATAGGTGTGCTTTACGGAAAAGAGGCACTGTTAGAGGTAATGCCGCCATTTCTGACCGGCGGGGAGATGATCGAATCGGTGACAAGAGAGGATGCAGCTTACGCCGGACTGCCACATAAATTTGAGGCGGGAACGGTCAATGGAGCCGGAGCCGTCGGACTTGCCGCCGCGATTGATTATATGAATGGGATCGGCATGGATGCGATCCAAAAGAGAGAGGCAGAGCTCACGAAAATGCTGTTTGACAGCATGAGCAAGATCCCTTATGTGCACATTTTAGGAAGTAAAAAGCCGGAGGAACATGGCGGTATCTTAAGCTTTGTGATAGACGGTGTACACCCGCACGACATTGCTTCCATTTTAGATGATAGTCAGATTGCAGTTCGCGCAGGACACCACTGTGCACAGCCGCTGTTAAAACATTTAGGAGTGATGGTGTCCGTGCGTGCCAGTCTGGCATTTTATAATGACAAAAAAGATATCGAACGTTTCTTAGAATGTCTTGCAGGCGTTCGAAGGAGGATGGGATATGGAGAGTAGAAGTTTTTACAATACGATTCTGACAGAGCATAACTTGCATCCCCTGCACAAGCAGGTCTTAAAGGATGCAAATCTCGCCTTAGAGGGTGTCAATCCAAGCTGTGGGGATGACATTGTTCTCCAGCTTAAGGTGGAGGATGGAAAAATCACAGACGGTGCGTTTGCCGGGAGCGGCTGTGCCGTTTCGCAGGCTTCGGCGGATATGATGATTGATCTTATCATTGGAAAAACAAAGGAGGAAGCGTTAAAACTTTCCGATATTTTCTTAAAAATGATTCATGATGAAGCGACACCGGAAGAGATCGAGCAGCTTGAGGAGGCATCTTCCCTTCAGGATATCTCCCACATGCCTGCCCGTGTGAAATGTGCGGTGCTTGGCTGGCATACGATGGAAGAAATGCTGGGTGACAAGAAGGAGTTGTAACATTTTTTGCATGGTGATAGAACGTATTGGAGTGTGTTCCAGGCTGCCTGATTGAAAAAAATTGATTGATGATAAATAATCTCATTTACAGATGCGCCATCTTCTTGTAACAGGGGTATAATATAGATGATTAGATAAGACTAACCAACACAATGATAGACGGATATCGGTGCTGGAAATAAATTTTCCACACGCAGAAGAAATGGAGGTCATGATGGGAAGATATTATCATTTGTCAAAAAAGCTGACAGAAGCACAGGTGGCAGAAGTGGAACGTGAGATGAGAGAGATCGACGATGTGGAGAGCATTGAAGTGAATGGGGATTACATGTATATGAAAGTGATCACAAAAGATGACGAATTTTCCGGGGTGATGGGAAG
>ULLX01044836.1_pt1 | contig 10239 bp, 10 predicted proteins | sample 1951501 | NCBI WGS metagenome assembly ULLX01 (sample SAMEA4835535, study PRJEB28245) | human gut metagenome | biome: gut microbiome; material: fecal sample | place: Denmark | collected 2008
TATCGGATTTATATATGCCCAGTTCTAAGCGTCGGGTATTTTACAGAGCGGGCAGGCTTCGCAGAGTCTGCCGATAGTTTAAGGATGAAATGCTATGAAGAAGATAATTGTAAATATAATTAAATCAGTTGTTTTCCTTGCAGGTATAATTGCGGTTGTTGCAGCTCTCGGACCGGTGTTTACCCCGAAGGGCAACACCCGTGAGTCCGGAATAAATAATCCTAAGGCAAAGGATTATCTGGCAGAGCCGGATAATACTATACAGGTTGTGGCAATAGGAAACAGTGATATATACAGTGGATTTTCCCCTATGGAGATCTGGCACAACTACGGCTATACCTGTGTGTCGGCAGGTGAGGGTGCCCAGGTTGTATACACTGCCAAGAACAGACTGGAGGAGATATACAAGAACCAGAAGCCTGACGTGGTGGTGTTTGACGTGGATGAGCTTTTCTACGGTAACTTCAAGGTGAGGGTCGCGAAGACAGCAGAGGCTGTATTTGAGAAATATCTTCCTTTTGTCATGTATCATGATAACTGGAAGCTGTTATTTGCCGATGAGGAGACAAAGGCGAATATCAAATACGAGACCACATATTACAAGGGACAGATGATCGACAACAGTGTCCTGGCGGTGGATCCGGAAAATCCTCCGGAGGAATGTCATTATGGAGATGATATACCATATATCTACAGGAAGACCTTTGATGAATTTGCCAGGATGTGTAAGGATCACGGCACTAAGCTGTTGCTTATATATTCACCTACCTACAACACATGGACTAAAGAAAGACATGATTCCATAGCAAAGTATGCTGAGGAAAATGACCTTGATTTTATTGATTTTAATGACGGCTCCACAGGTGTGACCATTGACTGGTCCGTTGATACCCGTGATGGCGGAAAGCATCTTAATTCCGCGGCGGCTAAGCGTGTGACACTGGTTGTGGGAGATTTCATAAAAGATAATTATGACCTTACAGACAATCGTGGTAATGATGCTTATAAACAGTGGGACAGTGATTATGAGCGGTATGTAAAAAAATACGAGAGTACAAAAGGCGAAGCCGGAAAGCGGGACGTGGACAGCGGTGACAAGTCTGGCAAAAAGGGTGGCAGGAAACACCATGATAAGGATAAAAAGTCTTAAAGTTTAAAGACTTTGATATATAAGAAGCATACCGGAACGGAGACAGCAGAGTCTCCGGTCATGGTGTGCTTCTTCTTTTTACCCGTACAATATAATTTATCCGAAAATATGCGTTGGAATAATAAACTATCCTATATTTGCATTATTTATGGTATACTTACAGACAGGTATGTAAATAAATATTATTAGATATGAGGTATATCAGCTTTTTAAAATCGGTATACAGTGTCAGAAAATTCTAAATGAGATGGTACTCAAATAACAGAAGAGGTGATTATTATGAAGATATTATTTTATGATACCAAGAAATATGATAAAGAATCGTTTGATATGGTAGCTCCGGAGTTTACGGATATGGAGATAGATTATCTGGAGACAGACCTTAATAAGCATACTGCAAGACTTGCGGCAGGCTATGATGCTATCTGTGCTTTTGTAAGCTCAGATGTAAGTGAGGCTGTTGTGAACAGGCTTGGAGAGTGTGGCGTCAAGCTCATACTTATGAGGTGTGCGGGCTTTAATAATGTGGATCTTAAGGCGGCAGCGGCAAATAACATAACCGTCTTAAGAGTGCCGGGATATTCTCCCGAGGCGGTGGCAGAGCATGCTATGGCACTGGCACTTGCAGTAAACAGACGTATACACAAGGGGTATATCAAGGTGAGAGAGAATAATTTCAGCCTTATTGGACTTACAGGCACCAACTTTCATGGAAAGGTTGCCGGAATTGTGGGAACCGGAAAGATTGGCGCGGCAATGTGCAGGATCTGTCATGGATTTGGAATGAAGGTCATTGCCTATGACATGTACAAAAATCCCGACCTGGATTTCGTGACCTATGTAAGTCTTGATGAAGTGCTTAAGAACAGTGACCTTATATCGCTTCACTGTCCGCTTCTGAAGGGTACCTATCACATGATAAATAAGGACACCATTGCCATGATGAAGGACAATGTGATACTTGTAAATACATCGAGGGGAGCACTTATCGCCACAGAGGATCTTATCTCCGGCATAAGAAGTAAGAAGTTCTTCGGTGTAGGTCTTGATGTATATGAGGAGGAGACAAATAACGTATTTGAGAACAGAGAGGATGATATCCTTGAAACCTCCATTACAGCAAGGCTGCTGTCATTCCCTAATGTAATAGTCACATCCCATCAGGGCTTTTTAACAAAGGAGGCTCTTGCTGCCATCAGTGAGACCACTCTTACCAACGCAAGAGATTTCGCCGCAGGAAAGGTAAATGAGGCAAATCTTGTAAAATAAACAAAGGAAACAGAACATAAATGATACAGAATTATAAGATCACCATAGCCTATGACGGCAGCAGGTATCATGGGTTCGAGGCAAAGCCTGATGTGGATACCATCCAGGGGCGCATAGAGAACGTACTTTCAAGGATGACAGATACAAGGGTAATGACTGTGGGAGCCGGAAGGACTGATGCAGGCGTGCATGCCAGGGCAATGGTCATAAGCTGTAAGCTGGATACGGAGATGTCGGAAGACGACATAATGGATTATATGAATACCTATCTCCCGGAGGACATAGGAGTTATTGATGTTAAGGTGGCAGGGGAACGGTTCCATGCCAGGTTTTCCGCGGTAGGCAAGGTTTATCTGTACACCTGCTATGTGGGTAAGGAGAAGCCGGTATTTGACAGGAAGTATGTATGGTGCCTTGATAAGGTGCCGGATGTGAAGCTTATGAGAAGAGCGGCGGAGCACCTGGTGGGTGAGCATGACTTCAAGAGCTTCTGTGGAAATAAAAACTTCAAGAAATCCACTGTTAAGAAGATATTCGACATAGAGATCATGAGGAAGAACGATTACCTGTATCTCAGGTTCCATGGAAAGGGCTTTTTGCAGAACATGGTAAGGATACTTACGGGAACTCTTCTTGAGGTGGGATACGGCAATATATCTCCGGACGCCATGGAGGATATCCTTAAGGCGGGGGCACGGACGGCAGCAGGACCTACAGCTCCGGCAAAGGGGCTGTGCTTAATGAAGGTTGAGTATTAGTCATACATGAGTCCGTTCATGAAAGGGAATTTTGATTGGCAGAATTTCCGATATTTGAGTAGTTTTAGTTTAAAGGAATAATGTAGTATGAAAGAATTTTACAAGGGATTAAAGGACGGAATACCTATTGCACTGGGTTATTTCGCAGTAAGCTTCAGCTTCGGAATACTTGCCTTAAAGGGCGGGCTTACGGTATTCCAGTCTGTATTTATAAGTCTTACAAATGTTACCTCTGCGGGACAGTTTGCGGGACTTCAGATAATTATTGCAGGCGGAACGATAGTTGAGACGATTTTAACTCAGTTGATAATCAATATGAGATATGCTCTTATGAGTCTGTCTCTTACCCAGAAGTTATCGCCTGATGTTACTGTTAAGCAGCGTCTGGTCATAGCATTTGCAAATACTGATGAGATATTCGCTGTGGCAATGGCACATTTCAGAGAGGTTACATTCAGATATATGCTGGGACTTGAGCTTCTGCCGGTACTTGGCTGGACCCTTGGCACACTGGTTGGAGCCTGTGCCTGTGACCTGCTTCCAAAGGCAGTTACCAGTGCATTAAGCCTTGCACTTTATGGCATGTTTGTTGCCATAGTAATGCCGGTGGCGAAAAGGTCGAAGCCGGTTATCCTGGTAGCTTGCATTGCTGCGATGCTCAGTACGGTCATATATTATGTGCCGGCCCTGAAGTTCATATCAACAGGTGTGTCGATAATCGTGTGTACTATAATCGCGGCAGTGGTTGGTGCAATTGTTGCACCGAGGGATCTTGAGACGGAAGCAAAGAGTGAACAAAAATCGGAGCCGGAAGCGTAGTTATTTTTTTATAAAGATGGAGAAGTAAGATGAATATATATGTGTACATATTGACCATGGCACTGGTGACTTACCTTATAAGGGTGCTGCCGCTGGTGTTGTTCAGAAAGAAAATACAGAACAGATTTGTAAGCTCTTTTTTATATTATGTTCCATATTCCTGCCTTACAGCCCTTACCATACCTGCCATATTCTACAGTACTGAAAGTGTGATCAGTGCAGTTGCGGGACTTGTGGTAGCGGTGATACTCGGAATGAAGGACAAGGGACTGCCGGTGGTTGCTGCGGCTGCCTGTATAACGGTATTTATCGTTGAGAGATTTATATAATAAAGATAAGGAGCGCGGTATGAGATATCCGGAATTTCTTAAGGATGGCGGAACTGTTGGGTTTATCGCCCCATCCTATGGCTGCAATATGGAGCCTTACAAGAGTGCATTTGCAAATGCACAGAAAAAATTAAGATCATTTGGTTACAGCCTGCTACTTGGACCTAACTGTTACGCAGGATGCGGAATAGGTATAAGCAATACCCCAAAGGCATGTGGTGAGGAGATAAATGAATGGTATTCCTCAGATAAAGTTGATGTACTCATATCCTGCGGCGGTGGCGAGCTTATGTGTGAAGATCTGAACTATGTGGATTTTGATCTGTTAAGGGACAGCAAGCCAAAGTGGTTCATGGGTTATTCGGACAATACCAATCTGGTATTCCTTCTGACAACCCTTTGCGATACGGCAGCAGTTTACGGGCCTTGTGCGGCGGCATTTGGCATGGAGCCATGGCATAGATCCATAGAAGATGCCTACAGACTGCTTCGGGGTGAAAAGCTTACGGAGACAGGCTATGACAGCTATGAAACGGAGTCCTTAAAGGACGAGGAACACCCCCTCATCCCATATAATGTTACAGAGCCAAGAGTGTTAAAAAGCTACAACACCGATGAAAATGGCGAGATACATATGTCAGGAAGGCTTGTAGGAGGCTGCATGGACTGTCTTGTTAATCTTCTTGGAACGAAATTTGACAGAGTGGATGAGTGGACAGAACGGTACAGGGAGGATGGTATCATATGGTATCTGGAGTCCTGTGATCTAAATGTCATGGCAATAAGAAGAGCAATGTGGCAGATGAAGAATGCAGGCTGGTTTAAGTATGTCAAGGGCTTTATCATAGGAAGACCTGCGGTGCATGGACAGGTAATGTTCGGACTTGACCAGTATGATGCTGTAATGGGAATAATAGGCAACATGAACGTGCCTGTGATAATGGACGCTGATATAGGTCATGTGGCACCCATGATTCCTATCATATGCGGAAGTATTGGTAAGGTAGATCTTAAGGGGCAGGATTTCAGCTTGAAAATGGTGTGTAAGTAAACCGGGCAGTAAAAAACAACCGCTAAAAATAAAGACCAAATAATGAAATAAGCAATAAATAAGAGATAAAGATAATAAGGAGGACACAGAAGATGATTAAGCATGTTACAGACAGCATATACTATGTAGGAGTTGATGACAAGGATATCGACCTGTTCGAGAACCAGTATGTAGTTCCAAACGGAATGGCTTATAATTCCTATGTTATTGATGATGAGAAGATAGTCATAATGGATATGGTAGACGTTAAGTGTGCGGAAGAATGGTATGCAAACCTTGATGAGGTATTAAAGGGCAGACAGCCTGATTACCTTGTTATGAGCCATCTTGAGCCGGATCACAGCGCAAACCTTACAGAGGTTCTTAAGAGATATCCGGAGCTTAAGGTCGTGTCCAATGCCAAGCTTCTTGCAATGGTACCTAATTTCTTCCCGGATATAGATCTTACGGGAAGAACCATAACAGTAGACGGCAGCGAGCTGTTTGACACAGGTGTGCATAAGCTGAACTTTGTCATGGCACCTATGGTACACTGGCCTGAGGTAATGGTGACCTATGAGTCTGCGGAGAAGGTTTTATTCGCAGCAGATGCCTTCGGCAAGTTCGGAACTCTTGACACAGACGAGGACTGGGCATGTGAGGCAAGAAGATATTATTTCAATATCGTGGGCAAGTATGGTATGCCGGTACAGGCGCTCTTAAAGAAGGCTGAAAATCTCGACATACAGATAATATGCTCACTGCATGGACCTATCCTTAAGGAAGACATTGGATATTACATCAACCTTTACAAGACCTGGTCATCTTATGAGCCTGAGGATAAGGGAGTATTTATTGCCTACTCAACTCTTCACGGCAATACAGGAAATGCCGCAAAGAAGCTGGCAGAGCTCCTTAAGGAGAAGGGATGTCCTAAGGTTGTTGTATCAGATCTGGCAAGAGAGGATATGGCAGAGTGCGTGGAGGATGCTTTCAGATATGACCGCATGGTGCTTGCAAGCCCTACCTATGACGGTGGACTCATGCCTGTTATGATGGACTTCATATATCATCTCAAGTCAAAGGCATACCAGAATCGTACAGTAGGATTTATTGAAAATGGTTCATGGGCACCTATGTCAGGAAAGCTTATGAAGGAGCAGATGACCGCCATGAAGAATATAAATATTATTGAGGATGTTGTTACAGTGAAGTCGGCCCTCAAAGCTGCCGATGAGGCAAAGCTTGAGGAACTGGCAGACAAGCTTATGGATTAAATAGAACTTGAAATACAACAACAGACAGGTTCAAAAAAGGGGGTTACATTATGATCAATGAATGGAGCAAGGTAAGAAGGCCGGAGCAGGATGAGCTTGAGAGGCGCCTTGAAGCTGCAAGAGAGGGGCTTGCAGAGAGGCAGCTTAAGATAAGGGACGGAAAGGTTCCTGTGTTTGTATTGTTTGAGGGCTTTGGCGCAGCGGGAAAGGGAAGTGTCCTTGGCAAGATAATCAAGAACATGGATCCGAGATTTTACAGTGTAGATACCATGAAGAGTCCTACAGAGGAGGAAATGAGAAAGCCTTTCCTGTGCAGGTACTTCGAAAGGATACCTGAAGCCGGAAGATTTGTATTCCTAGACGGTGGCTGGGTGGAAGAGGTGGTCTCTGACCGGGTTCATGACAGGCTCTCCGACGGAAAGTACAAGGAGAGAGTTGATAGTATCAAGAGATTTGAGAGGACTCTTACGGACAATGGCTATCTGGTTATGAAGTTCTTCTTTCATATCGATAAGGATGTGCAGAAGGAGAGACTTGAAACTCTGGAGGCTCATAAGAATACATCCTGGAGGGTGAGTAAGGAAGACCTGTATCAGAACAGGCATTATAAGAAATATTCTAAGGCTTACAATAAGTATCTGGATGATACAAATGTGTCAAACGCTCCATGGTATCTCATAGACGGAAGTGACAGGAAGTGGGCTGAGCTTCAGATTCTTGAGCTTTTAAATCAGGGAATAGATACTGCACTTACGAACAACGGAGTCGCAGTTCCTATAATCCAGAATATCTTCCCTATGGTGAAGATGCCTAAGCTTGCTGAGGTTGATCTGAATAAGAGCCTGACAGATGAGGAGTATGACAAGCTGCTTGACAAATATCAGGAGAAGTTAGGCAGGCTTCACAATGAGCTGTACAGACGAAAGGTTCCTGTGATCATAGCTTATGAGGGCTATGATGCAGCAGGAAAGGGTGGAAATATAAAGAGAGTTGCTGCTGCACTGGACGCAAGAGGCTATGTAGTAAATCCTATTGCCAGCCCGGAGCCGCATGAGAAGGCGAGACATTATCTCTGGAGATTCTGGACAAGACTTCCGAAGACAGGACATGTGGCTATATTTGACAGAACCTGGTACGGCAGGGTCATGGTCGAGCGTATTGAGGGCTTCTGCAGTGAAAATGACTGGAGAAGAGCCTATAACGAGATAAATGAATTTGAGAAGGAACTGTACGACTGGGGTGCGGTGGTTGTGAAGTTCTGGGTGGATATTGATAAGGATACCCAGCTTGAGCGTTTTAATCTCAGGCAGAATACACCGGCCAAGCAGTGGAAGATCACAGATGAGGACTGGCGTAACAGGGAGAAGTGGGATCAGTACGAGCGTGCAGTGGATGAAATGTTTGAGAAGACCAGTACGGTATTTGCCCCTTGGCATATACTTGAGTCAAATGATAAGAAATATGCAAGGATAAAGGCATTAAATATAATAATTGATGCCATAGAAAAAAGACTGGAAAAATAATGTGAGGTAAGTGATTTGGAGAAAAAACTGGCTTACAATAAGAAGATATTAAAGGGTGTCATGGAGAATGGCGGCCCTGTGGGAAGAGATCTGGATAATGAAAAATATCTGGCAGATGATGAGGAGAATAAAAAATCCATGGAAAACCATGGATTGATTCCTCATCGTGGAAGATACAATGAGCCTCATGCCTATAATAAAGATATATATCATATTAGGGAGAAGGCTGCCGAACATATGAGAAAAATTAAGGCTGACGAGAGGAGAGGGGCCGGGGATAAATGATTATCCTATCTCTCCGTGCTTCTCGTAGCTTGTTATCTTCTTAATGGAGTTGTCTTCATTTACAAATACAACAGTTGGAAGATGGTCTGACGCCTCTTTTGGAGTCATCTGTGCATAGCACATTATGATTATATGATCACCTACAGCTACCTGTCTTGCTGCTGCACCATTTAAACATATCATTCCGGAGCCTGCTTCGCCTGCTATTGTGTATGTCTCAAAACGGTTGCCGTTTTCCACATCTACGATCTGGACGAGCTCATACTCCATGATCCCGGAAGCCTTAAGAAGCTCGAGATCAACAGTGATACTTCCTACATAGTTTAAATCGGCCTGCTTGACAACAGCTCGATGTATCTTGCTTTTTAACATTGTAATGTTCATGTGTACTGCCTCTTTCTGTATCTGTATATTCGAAATAACTTTGGACTAAACACTAACAATATATCATAAAAATCTTATATTGCAACTTTTTTATGTCATTAACTTGAATAAATATGGTTCATATGTAAGAATAGTGACTAACATGGGAGTCAGGTAGGGTGAGTATTTGGGAAGCAAGAATAATACAGCAATTTTTATTGACAAGTTAAAAGGTGTAATGTTTAATGACCGCCATATGAAATCCGGTGATATCCGTAGGATTGTTTTGAGGCACAGAAAGCTTGAGGACTACAATCCGCCCAGAAATTTCGCCTATGATGTGGAGGTGAAACCGGTATATGACAAGGATGGCGTAAGCTTTTATATAAATAAAAGGGGAGTTGCCCCGGAGAGAGCCATAATGTTTATACATGGGGGCGGCTTCTGCATGGAGATAAATAAGAAGCAGTGGGAATTTGCAGCGAAGCTTGCAGAGGGCACGGGATATGAGGTTGTGGTTCCTATATATCCGCTGACACCGGAACATTCGGGAATGGAATGTTTTGCTATGTTAAAGAATGCCTATGATAAGATGAATTGCAGAAAGCAGTACGAACAGGTCACCATCCTTGGAGAAGAGTGTGGTGGCGGAATGGCTTTGTCTCTGGCATTAATGCAGTGGAAGCACGGGGGCAGACGCCCGGATAAGCTGGTGCTTCTGTCGCCATTTGTGGATGCAGGCTACAAGGACAGGCGTCTTGAGAAAATGGTCATAGACGCAGATGCCAATTATCACGGATATTACTACACATATGGCATAAAGAGCTTTCTTAGGGAATACTGGATCGGAAACGATGTTATGGATCCTGATCTTTTGTGCCCTCTGGAAAGCGATTTTACCGATATATGTGATGAGATAGATATATTTTCCGTAGCTCAGGATATGCTTAACGGCTATTCCACGGCTTTGTATGAGAAGTTAAAGAATTATCAGACCGTTGTGCACTATTATGTGTTTAACAATATTGTTCATGACTATGTTGAACACCAGGAGATCCCAGAGTGCAGGATGATAACCAAGAAGCTTATAAACTGTATAACCGAGAAGAACCAGAGCATACCTTATGATGTGAAACAGTCGGTATGGGTGAGGGCACTGCTGTCAGAGAGGTATTCCAAGATATATAGTGATCAGACATCCGTAAGACTGGCAGATAAATTCCACGTGGAACACAAGGATTTCAATTCCGGGATGAGTCTGTATGACAAGGCAATGTGCTTTGGCCGCATACTGGCCATGGATGAGGAGGTAAGGTGCTTTATAAACAGGTATCCGGACGGGGTTATTGTAAATGTAGGTTCTGAGATGGATACCATGTTTGAGAGACTGGACAATACCAGGATAAAATGGTATAACGTGGACCTTCCGGAGAGGA
>ULLX01036294.1_pt1 | contig 10121 bp, 7 predicted proteins | sample 1951501 | NCBI WGS metagenome assembly ULLX01 (sample SAMEA4835535, study PRJEB28245) | human gut metagenome | biome: gut microbiome; material: fecal sample | place: Denmark | collected 2008
GGTAAGGCACGGGTCTGCAACACCCTTATCACCGGTTCAAATCCGGTTCGCGCCTCTTAAGGATTTCTGCTTTGCAGAAATCCTTTTTTGTTGTATATTTTGTCGTATAGAAACGAAGTTCCTATTCAACAAAAAATGCTACGCAAGAATCATATTGCGGTGAAATGGAATTATGTTACTTATAGGAATCGCCGCAGGGAAGTACAAAGGAGTTTATCGAGATGAAAAGAAGCTATCATGGTCAGATGTCAGAATCTTTTGTTGTCGGAATTTTGCTTTGTTTGTGTGGCGGATTTCAAGATGCGTACACCTACGTTTGTCGGGATAAGGTATTTGCAAATGCGCAGACCGGCAATATCGTGTTGCTGGGAAATCATCTTGCACAGCAGGATTGGAGTGGAGCAGTTCGGTACGCGGTGCCGATTTTAGCCTTTACAGCGGGTATTTTTGTTGCGCAGAAGGTCCATTTCCACTTTGGAAAGAGCGAAAAAATCCATTGGAGACAGCTGGTACTGCTATTGGAAATAGTCGTATTGTTTGCAGCGGGATTTTTCCCGATCGGAATGAGCCTTCCCGCAAATGCACTGATTTCTTTTTCCTGTGCAATGCAGGTGGACAGCTTCCGGAAAATTAGAGGAAACGCAATGGCAACGACGATGTGCATCGGAAACTTAAGAAGTGCGACGGATCTGTGGTGCGCTTATACGGAAACGAAGGATAAAAAAACCCGGCAGAGAAGCCTTCAGTATTATTCCTTTATTCTGGTATTTGCCATTGGGGCGACACTGGGCGGTATTGTAACGGACGCAGTCGGCGTACACGCGGTGTGGATTTGCTGTATTGGGTTGTTGATCAGTTTCCTGATTATGTTTATCCAGGAAGAAGTTAGAGATTTTGAAAAACTGGAAGCCGATCAGAAGCTGCAGCTGGAGCTTGGAACGCTGGCAGATGAATTGAAGGATATCGGAAGAGAAATCAAAAGATGCCTGGGCAGTGGAAAGATTGAAAAATAAAATTTTTCAATCGCGAGATTTGTGTCTGCGCGCACTTGACACAAACTCGGCATGTGCAAAATGAGAGAAAAAATGATAGATGCAGAAAAATAATAAATGTAAAAAATAAATTGAGCAAGTAGTATCGAAAAAGAAACATAATAGAAAAAGGAGCGGCAGGAAGACGATGCGTTCTCAAAAGTCAGGCTTTTGAGGATATGTCACTGCGCTCCTTTTTTTGAAAAATTTTTTAGAAGAAACGTGCCAGTTTCTCGACGGGTTTACGTGCCGGACGTTCCGGGTCAGCATCGCTGTAGCCAACGGAAATGACGCTTACGACCGCTTCATTTTCAGGGATTTCCAGAATTTCACTGATTTTTGCCGCATCACGAATGCCCATCACGAGGGTGGAAAGACCGAGCTCGGTTGCTTTTAACAGAAGAGCCATGCTGCCGAGTCCGCAGTCATAGAAACCCCAGCCGTTGCCGAGCTCATTGGTAGGCTCGCCGTTTCGTTCATAGCCGGAACGGTTCAGGACAACAGTTGTGATAATCAGAGCCGGAGCCTGTTCACAGTTTTTACGGTTAAATTCCGGGAGGGTAGCGCGAATCTGCTCCAGCTTCTCGGGAGTGTGAATGACATAATAACGTGCAGTCTGAGAATTTTTCCAGGAGGGAGCAAGAGAAGCAGCCTCAATCAATGCGGTAAGCTTTTCCGGTTCCACGTCTTTGGAAAGATAGGATCTGATACTTTTCCGGTTTTCAAGTGCGCTTTGCAGTTCCATAAGCAATCTCCTTTGAATAAATTTTTGTGGATTCCGACGTTTGCCGCCAAATCCCTTTTCCATTAGTTTAACAGATGGGACAAGGCTCTACAAGTGTTTCTTGACGGAAGAAAAAACTGTAATACGGATGGAAATACCTGATGGGTGAAAAACTGCAATTCGGGCAGAATTTTCTGATAGAAGACAAACGTCGGCACGGTACGGAAAAGATAAAAGCTGCATATAGTAAAAGAAATACTACCGTCTGCATGCGTTATTTGGAGAGAAGTAATTTATTTCATGACAATAAAATGTTCACAGAGCGTGTAGTTTATTGATGTAAAAAGTAGTGCATAAGGGGGAATAGATTGAAAAATAAAATTTTTCAATCGCGAGATTTGTGTCTGCGCGCACTTGACATAAACTCGGCATGCGCAAAAAACGTGCGCAGAAATGAGAGGAAAAAATGAATTTTTCGGGTATTCTGACAGCAGGAATCAGTTTTTTGGTAATTGGGATTTTTCACCCGATTGTGATCAGGGCAGAATATTATTATACGAAGCGCTGCTGGCCGGTTTTTCTTGTGGCAGGGCTTGCATGCCTCGGACTTTCTGCTTTTGCAAAGCAGGAAATGCCATCCGTATTGCTGGGCGTTCTGGGATGCACGTTCTTGTGGAGCATTCAGGAGCTTTACGAACAGGAAGAGCGTGTCAGAAAAGGCTGGTTTCCAGAAAATCCAAACAGACAGAAATAGAACAAACGTTCTTTAATTCCTATACTTTTTAAAAAATGTATGATATAATGAGCGCAAGTGAGTCAACATGCTTGCATGATTGACGAACGGCGAAATTATTGAGTGAGCACAGCTCACGAGCGAACGAGAGCACAAAAGAAAAACAAGCGACGCCGAAAGCGGCATTTGTTTTTCTCGTGCCATTAGCGAAGGCGCAGCAGGCGGAAAAGCGCGTAAGCGCGGGATCGTGAGCGAACGAGAGCGCAAGAGAGCGGGAACAGGCGGAGGAAAAATGAAACAGGAACAGCAGATTTTCAAACTACACAGTGAATATCAGCCGACTGGCGACCAGCCGCAGGCGATTGCAGAGCTGGTGAAGGGGTTTCAGGAAGGCAATCAGTTTGAAACCCTGCTTGGCGTTACCGGCTCCGGCAAGACGTTTACGATGGCGAATGTGATTGCGGCACTGAATAAACCGACGCTTGTGATCGCACACAATAAGACGCTGGCTGGACAGCTATACGGGGAATTTAAAGAATTTTTTCCGGAAAACGCGGTAGAATATTTTGTATCGTATTATGATTATTATCAGCCGGAAGCGTATGTCCCGTCCACGGACACTTATATTGCGAAGGATTCCGCGATCAACGATGAAATCGATAAGCTGAGGTTGTCCGCTACGGCGTCCCTTTCGGAACGGCGGGATGTTGTTGTGGTCGCCAGCGTTTCCTGTATTTTCGGTCTGGGTTCCCCGGATGAGTTTTCGGGGATGAGTGTGTCCCTGCGCCCGGGAATGCAGAAGGATCGGGACGATGTGCTGCGGGCGCTCGTGACGATCCAGTATGACCGCAATGATATGGACTTAAACCGCGGTTGCTTTCGTGTGCGCGGAGATGTGATTGAGATCAATCCGGCGCAGGGAAGCGAATTTCTGATCCGGGTAGAATTTTTCGGAGATGAAATCGATCGGATTACGGAGGTTGATCCGTTAAATGGGCAGGTGCAGAACACGCTGGAGCATGTCATTATTTTCCCGGCGTCCCATTATGTTGTGCCGCAGGAGCAGATTAATAAGGCCTGCGATGAAATCGAAAAGGAGCTGGAGGGCAGAATCCGCTTTTTCAAAGGAGAAGATAAGCTCCTGGAGGCGCAGCGTATTTCAGAACGGACGAATTTTGATATCGAAATGCTGCGGGAAACCGGATTTTGTTCGGGTATTGAGAACTATTCCAGGCATTTAAACGGAATGCCGGAAGGCGCGCCACCGTTTACGCTGCTGGACTTCTTTAAAGATGACTATCTGATTATTATCGATGAGTCGCATATGACAATCCCGCAGATTCGCGGTATGTATGCGGGTGACCGCTCCCGGAAGCAGACACTTGTGGATTATGGCTTCCGTCTGCCGTCTGCGCTGGATAACCGACCGCTGAATTTTGAAGAATTTGAACAGCGGATCGATCAGATGATGTTCGTTTCTGCGACGCCGGGACCTTATGAAGAAGAGCATGAGCTGCTTCGGACGGAGCAGATTATCCGTCCGACCGGACTGCTTGATCCGAAAATCGATGTTCGCCCGGTAGAGGGACAGATCGACGATTTGATTGCGGAGGTTCGGAAAGAGACCGCACATCACAATAAAGTTCTGATTACGACGTTGACGAAGCGCATGGCGGAAGATTTGACGGATTATATGCGGGAAGTGGGAATTCGTGTACGTTATCTGCACTCCGATGTGGATACGCTGGAGCGTTCCGAGATTATCCGGGATATGCGTCTGGATGTATTCGATGTGCTGGTGGGCATTAACCTGCTGAGAGAGGGTTTGGATATTCCGGAGATTACGCTGGTAGCGATTCTCGATGCGGATAAGGAAGGATTTCTGCGTTCGGAGACGTCACTGATTCAGACAGTCGGACGTGCAGCGCGTAACGCGGAGGGACACGTTATCATGTATGCGGATACGATCACCGATTCCATGAGGAGGGCGATCGACGAGACGGAGCGCCGACGTGCGCTGCAGCAGGCTTATAACGAAGCACACGGAATTACACCGCAGACAATTAAGAAAGCCGTCCGCGATCTGATCAGCATCACGAAGGAGATCAAGCCTGCAGAGACTGCTTTCGAAAAAGATCCGGAATCCATGAGTCGTCCAGAGCTGGAAAAGCTGATTGCGGACGTGCAGAAGAAGATGAAGAAGGTGGCAGCAGAGCTGAATTTCGAAGCGGCGGCAGAGCTGCGCGACCAGATGGTAGATCTGAAAAAGCTGCTGGCGGATATGGACTGAGCGCCTGAATAAGAATGCGTTTGAATGTTATTTCTATAGAGTGAGGAAGAAATGGAAGAAGCAAAGAAAATACTTTCAAAGAAGAACTGTATCAGAATCCGGGGTGCGAACGAGCACAATCTGAAAAATGTGGATGTGGATATTCCGAGGGATGCGCTGGTTGTCTTTACCGGACTGTCCGGCTCCGGTAAATCGTCGCTGGCGTTTGATACGATCTATGCAGAGGGACAACGGCGGTATATGGAATCGCTATCGTCCTATGCACGTCAGTTTTTAGGACAGATGGAGAAGCCGAATGTGGAAAAGATCGAAGGACTTTCTCCGGCGATTTCGATTGATCAGAAATCGACGAACCGTAACCCTCGTTCTACTGTCGGAACAGTAACAGAGATTTATGACTATTTCCGTCTGCTGTATGCGAGAATCGGCATTCCGCATTGCCCGAACTGCGGCAAGGAGATCAAGAAACAGAGCGTCGATCAGATGGTGGATCAGATCATGGCACTTCCGGAAGGAACGCGGCTGCAGCTGCTTGCGCCCGTTGTGCGCGGACGAAAGGGACGGCATGAGAAGGTGCTGGAACGCGCGGCGAGAAGCGGCTATGTGAGAGTCCGCATTGACGGCAATCTGTATGAGCTGGCGGAGAATATCCAGCTGGATAAGAATATCAAGCATAATATCGAAATCGTCGTTGACCGTCTGATTGTGAAGCCGGGAATCGAACGCAGACTGACGGATTCGATCGAAAATGTCCTGAACCTGTCGGAGGGACTTCTGTTTGTAGAACGCGTGGGAAGCGATGAGGAAATGCTGACGTTTTCCCAGAGCTTTTCGTGCCCGGACTGCGGCGTCAGCATTGATGAAATCGAGCCCAGAAGCTTTTCGTTCAACAACCCGTTCGGGGCATGTCCGGAGTGCTACGGACTCGGATATAAGATGGAATTTGATCCGGACCTGATGATTCCCGATCGCACGCTGAGCATCAACCAGGGCGCGATTACCGTGCTGGGGTGGCAGAGCTGTCAGCAGCCGGGATCTTTTGCAAATGCGATCCTGCAGGCACTGGCAAAAGAATATCACTTCGATCTGGATACACCGTTTGGGGAATATCCACAGAAAATTCAGGATATTCTGCTGCATGGAACCGGTGGAAAAGAGGTTCTGGTCTACTATGAAGGACAGCGCGGCAAGGGACAGTATCCGATTGCGTTCGAGGGCTTGATTCGGAATGTGGAGCGCAGATACCGGGAGACAGGATCGGACGCCACTAAGCAGGAATACGAGACATTTATGCGGATTACACCGTGTCGGCTGTGTAAAGGACAGCGTCTGAAAAAAGAAGCGCTGGCAGTAACCGTGTGCGGGAAAAACATATACGAAATTACGTCAATGTTTATCGGAGAGCTGTCGCAGTTTCTGCAGGATATGAAGCTGACGACACAGCAGGAGCTGATAGGCAGCCAGATTTTAAAGGAAATCCGGGCAAGAGTTGGCTTCCTGATCGACGTCGGACTGGATTATCTCTCCCTTTCCAGAGCGACGGGAACACTTTCCGGCGGCGAGGCGCAGAGAATTCGTCTTGCAACACAGATTGGCTCCGGACTGGTCGGAGTCTGCTATATTCTGGACGAGCCAAGTATCGGTCTACATCAGCGGGACAACGACAAGCTGCTCGCAACGTTGAAGAATCTCCGGGATCTTGGCAATACGCTGATCGTCGTGGAGCATGATGAGGATACGATGCGTGCAGCAGATTATATTGTGGACGTCGGCCCTGGAGCAGGCTCCCATGGCGGTCAGATTGTTGCGAGCGGAACCGTGGAAGAGATCATGAATACGCCGGAGTCGATTACCGGTCAGTATTTGAGCGGTGCGAAGAAGATCCCGGTTCCTGAGACGAGACGAAAGCCCACAGGCTGGCTGACTGTGCGTAGCGCGGAAGAAAATAATTTAAAGAAGATCGATGTGAAATTTCCGTTGGGCGTGTTTACCTGCGTGACGGGCGTTTCCGGATCCGGCAAATCGTCGCTGGTCAACGAAATTCTCTATAAACACCTGGCAAGAGATTTAAACCGTGCGAGATGTATTCCGGGAAAACATGCGGGCATCGACGGCATCGAGCAGCTGGATAAGGTCATTGCGATCGACCAGTCTCCGATTGGGCGGACGCCCCGTTCCAATCCGGCGACCTATACAGGCGTATTTGATATGATCCGCGATTTGTTCGCATCGACTTCGGATGCAAAAGCGAAAGGCTATAAAAAGGGAAGATTCAGCTTCAACGTTAAGGGCGGACGCTGTGAAGCCTGTGGCGGCGACGGCATTATCAAGATTGAAATGCACTTTTTGCCGGATGTCTATGTGCCGTGTGAGGTTTGCGGAGGCAAGCGCTATAACCGAGAGACACTGGACGTCAAATACAAGGGCAAGAGCATTTACGATGTGTTGGATATGACAGTGGAGGAGGCGCTGACCTTTTTTGAAAATGTGCCGTCCATCCAGAGAAAGATTCAGACACTATATGATGTAGGGCTTTCTTATGTCAAGCTGGGACAGCCTTCTACGGAGCTGTCCGGCGGCGAAGCGCAGCGGATCAAGCTGGCAGCGGAGCTGTCCAGACGGAGCACCGGAAGGACGATCTATATTCTGGACGAACCCACGACCGGACTGCATTTTGCAGACGTGCAGAAGCTGATCGAGATTCTGCATCGGCTTGCAGAGGGTGGAAATACCGTTGTGGTAATCGAGCACAATCTGGATGTCATCAAGACGGCGGACTATCTGATCGATATCGGACCAGAGGGCGGCATGCGCGGCGGAACGGTCATCGCAAAGGGAACGCCGGAGGAGGTTGCGAAGAATCCTGCATCGTATACAGGATATTATGTAAAGAAGATGCTGAAAAGTTAAATTTTTCTGAATCCCCTTTTCAATACCGGGGTTTTACGCTATAATGGACGCGGACTATTCCAAAAAGGGTGAAGTTTGCCCTGATTAACATAGAGCAGAACAGGGAATGATTGGAACGTACAGTACGTTCGCAGCAGAACGGAAGGAGATTATAGCATGCAGTATACAGATATCGGGATTGATTTGGGAACAGCCAGCATTCTGGTTTATATCAGAGGGAAGGGCGTCGTATTAAAGGAGCCTTCCGTTGTAGCATTTGACCGTGATACCAACAAGATCAAGGCAATTGGAGAGGACGCGCGCCTGATGCTGGGACGTACGCCCGGCAATATCGTAGCAGTCCGTCCGCTTCGTCAGGGCGTTATTTCTGACTATACCGTAACAGAGAAGATGATGAAATACTTCATCCAGAAAGCACTCGGCAGAAAAACCTTCCGCCGCCCCAGAATCGCAGTCTGCGTACCCAGCGGCGTAACTGAGGTAGAGAAGAAAGCTGTTGAGGATGCAACCTATCAGGCAGGCGCAAGAGAGGTCTCTATTATTGAAGAGCCGATTGCGGCTGCAATCGGAGCTGGCATCGATATTTCCAGACCCTGCGGCAACATGATCGTGGATATCGGCGGTGGTACGTCCGATATTGCGGTAATTTCGCTGGGAGGAACCGTAGTGAGCGCATCCATCAAGATCGCAGGCGATGATTTTGACGAAGCGATTGTCCGCTACATGAGAAAGAAGCATAACCTTCTGATCGGTGAACGCACCGCAGAGGATATCAAGATCAAAATCGGTTCCGCTTATAAGAGACCGGAGCCGGACTACATGGAAGTCAGAGGACGTAACCTGGTAACAGGTCTGCCTAAGACCATCAAGGTTTCTTCGGAAGAAACAGAAGAGGCACTCAAAGAGTCTACAATGCAGATTGTAGAAGCAATTCACGGCGTATTGGAGAAGACTCCCCCGGAACTGGCTGCAGATATCGCGGACAGAGGTATCGTCCTGACCGGCGGCGGAAGCCTGCTGCGCGGTCTGGAAGAGCTGATTGCGGAGCACACCGGCATCAATACGATGACGGCAGAAGATCCGATGACCGCAGTAGCCATCGGAACCGGCAAATATGTAGAATTTCTGGGCGGATACAGAGAGTAATTCCATCGGAACCGGAACGTAGATGCAAAGCGCATCGAAAACAGGAACATTGTCAGAATCATAACAAGGTCGCCTATTTCATGGGCGACCTTTTGTGTTCAAAATGCCTGTTGGTGTGGTTGGCGGCGCAGTGCAGCCTATATTATAACAACAGCGGAGAAAACAGTGGCACAGCTGAAAGGATTTGTAACACACATTATTTATCGTAACAACGGGAACGGCTATACCGTTTTTGAATTGAATACAGGCGACGAGATCACCTGCGTGGGTACATTTCAGTCTCTGGAAGAGGGAGAAATTCTGGAGCTGGAGGGAGATTTTACCGAGCACGCGGTGTATGGGAGTCAGTTTAAAGTTTCTTCGTTCAAATTCTCGTCGCCAGAGGATGCGGCGGGGATGGAGAGATATCTCGGCTCCGGGGCGATCAAAGGAGTCGGCGCTTCGCTGGCGGCGCGGATTGTGAAACGGTTCGGGGCGGATACGTTTCGGATTGTCGAAGAAGAGCCGGAGCGCCTGGCGGAGATCAAGGGGATCAGTGAGCGCAAGGCGATGGATATTGCATCCCAGATGGAAGAAAAGCACGAAATGCGGGAAGCGATGGTCTATCTGCAGAAATACGGGATTTCCAACACGCTGGCGGTGCGGATTTATGAAACCTACGGCAGCAGACTCTACCGGGTTTTGGAAGAAAACCCGTACCAGCTTGCGGATGATATTGACGGAATCGGCTTCCGCAAGGCGGATGAACTCGCTGCAAGAATCGGCATCCACACGGATTCGGATTTTCGGATTCGGAGCGGAATTTTGTATACATTATTGCAGGCGTCCGGAGAAGGGCACATGTATCTGCCGGGCAGCGTTTTGATCCGGCGCGCGGCAGCACTTCTCGACCTTCCGCAGGAGGCAATTGCAGATCAACTGCCGAACCTTTCGATGGATAAAAAAATGGTCATCAAGAAAAACGGCGAGGATACGATCTGCTATGCGTTTTCGTATTATTACGCAGAGCTTGCCTGCGCGCGGATGCTGGTGGAATTGAATCAGACGATGCTGCCGGAGGGCGAGCTGCTCCCGGCGCAGGAGGAGGCAATTTTAAAACGGGTGGATCAGATTCAACAGCAGGAGGGACTGATGCTGGACGAGCTGCAGCGGAAGGCAGTTCTGGAGAGCGTCCGCAACAGCATTCTGATTCTGACCGGAGGACCGGGCACTGGTAAGACGACGACGATCAACACAATTATCCGGTATTTTGAAGGAGAAGGGCTGGATCTTTACCTCGCGGCGCCG
>ULLX01043553.1_pt1 | contig 10102 bp, 7 predicted proteins | sample 1951501 | NCBI WGS metagenome assembly ULLX01 (sample SAMEA4835535, study PRJEB28245) | human gut metagenome | biome: gut microbiome; material: fecal sample | place: Denmark | collected 2008
GCGGCGAAGAGGCAAGCCGCACCGGTAAGCCTTCAGTTTACTTCTGCACCAGCGGTCTGATGGATTTCGCGGCGCCGGTGGTCGTTAACGGCAAGCACATAGGTTCGCTGATAGGCGGTCAGGTGCTCCCCGAGGCACCGGACGAGGATAAGTTCCGCAAAATCGCCGACGAACTCGGCATCGACCAGGACGAATACATAGCAGCCCTCCGCAAGGTGAAGATAATCCCCAGGCGCCAGATAGAAGCAGCAGCAAACCTGCTCTGGCAGATGGCTAACGCGCTTTCCGCGGCTGGATATCAGCAGCTCGTTTCTCTTGAAAACCAGAAGAAAAAGGACGACATCATCGACGAGGTCAACAACAAGTTCAACGAGATCACCACCAGCATGAACAACGTCATGAGCAATATTCTCGCGCTGGAGAACAACTTCGCGACCATCAAGGACTCCGCAGGGGCTTCCTCAAAGGCTGTGGAGAGCACGGACGGCATCGTCAAGGCTATCGAGAATGCCTCCACGCAGCTGACGCTCATCGGCTTCAACGCTTCCATCGAGGCCAAGCGCGCAGGCGCTGCTGGAGCGGGCTTCAACGTTATCGCGCAGGAAGTACGCACCCTCGCCGACAAGAACACCAAGCAGGCTAACGAGGTCGAGAATACCCTTAACGAGATAAAGAAGTCCATCGTCGGCATCAACGCGCAGCTCAAGACCTGCAACTCCGAAATACTGCAGAACGCAGAAGTCATCGAAAAGCTGAAAGCGCTGGTTGACGAAGCGAACGTCCAGGTGAAGAACCTCAAGTAAAGGCTGAAGCGGCGTCTGCCGTTCAGATATATTTCCATCAGAAAGGAAAATGCAATTATGGCTAACAGATTTGTACTCAACGAAACTTCCTACCACGGCGCTGGCGCTATCGCCAACATCGCTGTAGAAGCGAAGAACAGGGCATTCAAGAAGGCATTCGTATGCTCCGACCCCGACCTCATCAAGTTCGGTGTGACCAGGAAGGTGCTCGAAGTCCTCGAAAAGGACGGCCTTGCCTATGAAGTTTACGATAATATCAAGCCAAACCCCACCATCGAAAACGTCCAGACAGGCGTTGAAGCTTTCAAGAAGAGCGGCGCTGATTACCTCATCGCTATCGGTGGCGGTTCCTCGATGGATACCGCTAAGGCTATCGGCATAATCATCAACAACCCCGAGTTCGCCGACGTGAGAAGCCTGGAGGGCGTTGCTCCCACAAAGAAGCCTGCAGTTCCGATAATCGCAGTCCCCACCACCGCTGGCACCGCTGCCGAGGTTACTATAAACTACGTTATCACCGATGTTGAGAAGAACCGCAAGATGGTATGCGTTGACCCGCACGACATTCCTGTTGTGGCTGTTGTTGACCCTGAGATGATGTCCACAATGCCTAAGGGACTTACCGCCGCTACCGGCATGGACGCTCTCACACACGCTATCGAGGGCTACATAACCAAGGCTGCATGGGAGCTTTCCGACATGTTCCACCTCAAGGCTATCGAGATAATCTCCAGGTCCCTGCGCGGCGCTGTCGCAAACACCCCCGAGGGCCGCGAGGGAATGGCTCTGGGTCAGTACGTTGCCGGCATGGGCTTCTCTAACGTAGGTCTGGGCATCGTGCACTCCATGGCTCACCCGCTGGGCGCGCTGTACGATACCCCCCACGGCGTTGCTAACGCCATCATTCTCCCCACCGTTATGGAGTACAACGCCCCCTGCACCGGCGAGAAGTACCGCGATATCGCAAAGGCTATGGGCGTCGAGGGAACCGAGAAGATGTCCCAGGAGGAATACAGAAAGGCTGCCGTTGACGCAGTAAAGAAGCTTTCCCAGGACGTTGGCATTCCCGCTGACCTCAAGGATATCGTAAAGCCCGAGGATATCCCGTTCCTGGCACAGTCCGCTTACGACGACGCTTGCAGACCCGGTAATCCCCGTGATACCTCCGTTGAGGAGATCACAGAGCTTTATAAGAGCCTGCTGTGATTGATTAGTACATAGTTTACTCCCCCGGTGTTTAGCCGGGGGAGTTTTTTATTTTGTGAAAACGAATTTTACCTCATCTTCTTTACTTAATCCAATGGAAATGTCGATTTCGAGTTCATTCCAGTCATTGCTCAACTCATAAAATAAGCAGCCTTTTAGTTTTTTACCGCTTGCAACTGTTCCATTGAAAGAATCAGAGCCAGCTGCAACACCGGCACTTAAATCCTCGGAAACTGCAAATCCGTCCACATAAGCATTACAATTTAAAACTGAACTAACAACAATATCTGAATCAGAAGTGTTTTCAAGCACAAACTCTACTTCAACATATTCATTTCCTTCGTCAGGCTGAACAAACTGATTGTCACTTTTCACAACATTTACTGAATTTGCAGTCAAGCTGAAAGACTTTGCCTTAGCAGTTTCACCCAAGCCATAGATTGTAGCTTGTTCCGTATCGCTCTTAGTTGAATCAACAACGGAAAAGTCTGATACAATGGAACTACTGTTTACTGAATTATCAGAATTAGTTGAATTAGAACTATTTTTGGTACCTGCAACAGCACTTCCAATTCCACCAATCACTACTACGACGATAACCCAAAACCACCATTTTTTTAATACTTTCATAATCCTACTCCTTAATCAATTGTTAGAACGTTTTGTTCTATTCGCTATTATAGCATGTTTTATTCTATTTGTCAATAGAACGTTTCATTCTAGAATATAATAATATTATTATAAATATGAATGGAGCGCAGTTTATGTATCGCCTTAAATCCCTTAGAGAAAGCGAATTATTATCTCAAAAAGAGGTGGCAGAAGTAATTCATGTGACCCAAAGGACATATAGCTACTACGAAAATGAAGAACATGACATCCCGACTCAGACCCTGATACGCCTGGCTGACTTCTACAACGTGTCCGTAGATTTCATTCTTGGCAGGACAGAAAACCCGAAAATGAACAGATAACACAAAAACCGCTCCCCTTTCGGGAAGCGGTCTTATTTTTATGAAGTGGTTTGCACCAGTTCAACGGAATTAGCCGTTAATCTTGGTAACAACGCCGGAACCTACGGTTCTGCCACCCTCACGGATAGCGAAACGCAGACCCTCTTCAATAGCGATAGGAGTGATGAGCTCAACATCCATATCTACGTTATCGCCAGGCATGCACATTTCCTTGTCAGCAGGCAGGGTGATTACGCCGGTAACGTCTGTGGTTCTGAAGAAGAACTGCGGACGATAGTTGGAAACGAACGGAGTATGACGGCCGCCCTCTTCCTTCTTAAGAACGTAAACCTGACCAGTGAACTTGGTGTGGGGGTGAATGGAACCGGGCTTGCAGAGAACCTGACCACGCTCGATATCCTGACGTGTAACACCACGGAGCAGAGCGCCGATGTTGTAACCAGCAACTGCCTCGTCCAGGGTCTTTCTGAACATCTCAAGACCAGTAACAACGGTGGACTTGGGCTCGTCGGTCAGACCAGTGATCTCAACGGTATCGTTAACCTTAACAACGCCACGCTCTACACGGCCAGTAGCAACGGTACCACGACCAGTGATGGTCATTGTATCCTCTACAGGCATCAGGAACGGCTTGTTCTCATCGCGCTCAGGAGCAGGAATGTACTCGTCAACAGCGTCCATGAGCTCCTTGATGCAAGCATACTCGGGAGCGTTAGGATCGGTGGAAGTGCAATCCAGAGCAACCTTAGCGGAACCACGGATAACGGGAACCTCATCGCCGGGGAAGTCGTTCTGAGTCAGAACATCACGGATATCCATCTCTACGAGGTCGAGCAGCTCAGGATCGTCAACGTCATCGCACTTGTTGATGAATACAACGATTGCAGGAACGCCTACCTGACGAGCCAGCAGGATGTGCTCCTTGGTCTGAGCCATAGGGCCATCAGTACCAGCAACAACCAGGATAGCGCCGTCCATCTGAGCAGCACCGGTGATCATGTTCTTGATATAGTCAGCATGGCCGGGGCAGTCAACGTGAGCGTAGTGACGCTTCTCAGTCTCATACTCAACGTGAGCGGTGTTGATTGTGATACCACGCTCTCTCTCCTCCGGAGCCTTATCGATCTGATCGTAAGCTTCGAACTTAGCTTTGCCCTGCAGGGACAGCCACTTTGTGATAGCTGCAGTTGTGGTGGTCTTGCCATGGTCTACGTGACCGATGGTGCCGATGTTTACGTGGGGCTTAGTGGAATTATAATGTTCCTTTGCCATTGGTATTTCCTCCTTAATAGGTGATATCTGGTGCCCCCCATTGGGTGGGGGACGCCGTAATTTCAGTAATAATATTGTATCATCTTTCTGCGAAAAAATCAAGTAGTTTCGCAGAAAAAATGGTCTGAGAGTGCAAATTTACGCGGAATTAACCCTGTTTGCGCTTGCTCATGATAGCTTCGGAAATGGACTTCGGAACCTCGATGTAGTGGCTCGGCTGCATTACATACTGACCGCGGCCCTGTGTCTTGGAACGAAGATCGTTGGAGTAGCCGAACATCTCAGAAAGCGGAACATAAGCGGTAACCTGAACGGAACCGTTTCTTGTCTCCTGGTTCTGGATCTGGCCACGGCGGGAGTTAAGGTCGCCGATTACATTACCGATGTAGTCATCAGGAACGACAACGTCAACTCTCATGATCGGCTCGAGGATAACGGAGTGCGCCTGCTTGAGGGCTTCCTTGATAGCCATAGAACCTGCGATCTTAAATGCCATTTCAGAGGAGTCTACCTCGTGGTAAGAACCGTCGTACAGGGAAACCTTGATGTCGACAACAGGATAACCAGCGAGGACACCGGCGTTAAGAGCACCCTGGATACCTGCGTCAACGGCAGGAATGAACTCCTTGGGGATAGAACCGCCGACAACGTCGTTGCTGAACTCGTAGCCCTTACCGGACTCGTTCGGCTCTACCCTAATCTTAACGTGACCGTACTGACCGGAACCACCGGACTGGCGCTTGTACTTCATGTCGATGTCAGCTGTGCCAGTGATAGTTTCCTTATAAGCAACCTGAGGAGCGCCAACATTAGCCTCTACCTTGAACTCACGGAGAAGTCTGTCAACGATGATATCGAGGTGGAGCTCACCCATACCAGCGATGATTGTCTGACCGGTCTCCTGGTTTGTCCAGGTCTTGAATGTCGGGTCTTCTTCAGCAAGCTTTGCGAGTGCGATAGCCATCTTTTCCTGACCAGCCTTGGTCTTGGGCTCGATAGCCAGGTCGATAACCGGCTCCGGGAACTCCATGGACTCGAGGATTACAGGGTGGTTCTCATCGCAGAGAGTATCACCAGTGGTGGTGTACTTAGTACCAACAACGGCTGCGATATCACCGCACGGGCATGCGTCGATATCCTGTCTGTGGTTGGAGTGCATCTGAAGGATACGGCCCATACGCTCGTTCTTGTCCTTGGTAGCGTTCAGAACTGTGGTACCAGCCTCAACGTAACCGGAGTAAACTCTGAAGAAGCAGAGCTTACCAACGAACGGGTCGGTCGCGATCTTGAATGCGAGAGCGGAGAAAGGCTGATCGTCGCCGGCATGTCTCTCAACTTCCTCGCCGGTCTCGGGGTCGATACCCTTGATAGAGGGGATATCGAGAGGAGACGGCATGAAGTCAACGACAGCGTCGAGGAGCTTCTGTACGCCCTTGTTTCTGTAAGAAGTACCGCATGTTACGGGAACGAACTTATTCTCGATGGTGCCCTTTCTGATGGCAGCCTTGATCTCCTCTGTGGTGAAATCCTCACCCTCGGACTCGAAGTATCTCTCCATCAGCTCGTCGTCGAGCTCTGCTACCTTTTCGAGAAGGTTCTTTCTGTACTCCTTAGCCTTATCCAGCATATCGGCAGGGATCTCTTCAACGCGCATATCCTTGCCCATATCATCGTAGTAAATGTCCGCATTCATCTCAATGAGGTCGATGATGCCCTTGAAGTCCGCTTCAGCGCCGATAGGCAGCTGGATCGGAACAGCGTTGCACTTGAGTCTGTCGTGCATCATCTGTACAACATTGTAGAAGTCTGCGCCCATGATATCCATCTTATTGACATAAGCCATTCTGGGTACATGGTACTCATCTGCCTGACGCCATACTGTTTCTGACTGAGGCTCTACGCCGCCCTTTGCACAGAAAACAGTTACGGAACCGTCAAGCACTCTCAGGGAACGCTGAACTTCAACTGTGAAGTCAACGTGACCAGGGGTGTCGATAATATTGATTCTATGACCCTTCCAGAAAGCTGTTGTAGCAGCGGAGGTTATCGTGATACCTCTCTCCTGCTCCTGAGCCATCCAGTCCATCGTAGCAGTACCATCGTGAGTTTCACCGATCTTGTGGTTTACACCAGTGTAGAACAGGATACGCTCTGTGGTAGTTGTCTTACCTGCGTCGATGTGCGCCATGATACCAATATTACGGGTCATTTCGAGAGATACGTCTCTTTTCATAAATTCCTCCGTAATTCTGGAATTACCCGGGGTATGCACCCCAGGTAACTCATCTGTTTCTGATTACCACTTATAATGTGCGAAAGCCTTGTTAGCTTCAGCCATCTTATGAGTATCGTCACGCTTCTTGCATGCGCCGCCCTGGCCGTTCAGCGCGTCCAGGATCTCGTTTGCAAGTCTTTCCTTCATTGTCTTTTCGTTACGCGCGCGGCTGTAGGTGGTGATCCATCTCAGGCCGAGTGTGCGTCTTCTCTCGGGGCGAACCTCCATAGGAACCTGGTAGGTCGCACCGCCGACGCGGCGAGCCTTTACCTCGAGCTGGGGCATGATGTTCTCCATTGCCTCCTCGAAAGCTTCCAGAGCGTCCTTGCCGGTCTTTTCAGCAACGATCTCAAATGCGCCGTATACGATCTTCTGGGCTACGCCCTTCTTTCCGTCGAGCATGATATTGTTTACCAGTCTTGTTACGAGCTCAGAGCCGTACACAGGATCCGGAAGAACTTCACGCTTCGGAACATTACCTCTTCTTGGCACTTTACTTCCCTCCTTCATACGAAATGAAAATCATAGGTACTCGAAAGCATAAATCCTACCCTGACGGGTGGCATTGACCTTCCGCCGTCCAAACAGAGGCTCTATCAAAAATAATGCCTTGTCTGACAGCAATAAGTCAGAAATTACGCTTTCTTTCCAGCCTTCGGACGCTTTGCACCATACTTGGAGCGTCCCTGCATTCTCTTGTCTACACCCTGAGCGTCGAGTGTACCTCTGATGATGTGGTAACGCACACCAGGAAGGTCCTTAACACGGCCGCCGCGGATCAGAACAACGGAGTGTTCCTGCAGTTTGTGTCCGATACCGGGAATATAAGCTGTAACTTCATAACCGTTAGAAAGCTTGACTCTGGCTACCTTTCTCATAGCGGAGTTCGGCTTCTTAGGGGTCTGAGTACGAACGGCTGTGCACACGCCTCTCTTCTGGGGAGAAGACTGATCGACCTGCTGCTTGCGCAGTGTGTTCATCGACTTCTGGAGTGCCGGAGCCTTGGATTTCTTCTCAGAAACCTCGCGTCCCTTGCGGACAAGCTGATTAAACGTAGGCATTATTTCACCTCCAATAATTTTTCGTATGCAGGTATTTTTCCGACGATTTCGAAAAATATACTCACACACATTTATATATTTTAAAGCAAAGAACGGTGTTTGTCAAGAGTTTCAGCGAAACTTTGTAGCAAACACCGTTACATTTGTATCATCTGCACGAATTTTTGTGCATTTTAGCCAACGTTATCCTCTGCGGGAGCCTCGGGAGCAGGTTCTGCGGCATTAGCTGCAGCTGCTGCGGCTTCCTTTTCAGCCTCGCGTTCTTCGGCGTAAAGACCGGTTCCTGCGGGGATAAGCTTACCGATGATAACGTTCTCCTTCAGGCCGAGCAGCGGATCCTCCTTGCCGCGGATAGCAGCGTCGGTGAGCACTCTCGTTGTTTCCTGGAAGGAAGCCGCGGACAGGAAGCTGTCCGTTGCAAGGGAAGCCTTGGTGATACCGAGCAGCACAGCCTCGCTCTGGGGCATTCTCAGGCCGACTTCGCCAGCGTCGATGCGCTCCTGTATCTCCTCGCATACCTGGGTCAGCTCGTTCTTGCCGATGATGGAACCAGGGAGCAGATAGCTGTCGCCCGGGTCGGTTATGCGGATCTTTCTCATCATCTGGCGCACGATTACTTCGATATGCTTATCGTTGATATCAACACCCTGCATACGGTAAACCTTCTGTACCTCAGCGATGATGTAGTTCTGCACTGCCTCTTCGCCGAGTACCTCCAGCACGTCGTGCGGGTTGAAGGAACCGATGGTCAGCGGGTCGCCCACATTTACGGTGTCGCCCTCGTAAACTCTCGGACGGAGGTCGTAGGAGATAGGATAAGCTTCCTCTGTGCCGTCCTCCTGGGTGATGATGATGTTGTTCTGCTTCTTTATCTTCTCGTAGCGCACCTTACCGCCTACCCTTGCGATGATAGCGGCATTCTTGGGGCGACGGGACTCGAACAGTTCCTCTACTCGCGGAAGACCCTGTGTGATATCTTCTGCAGAAGCGATACCGCCGGTATGGAACGTTCTCATTGTCAGCTGGGTACCAGGCTCACCGATGGACTGTGCCGCGATGATACCTACCGCCTCGCCGATGTTGATGAGCTGACCGGTCGCCAGTGAAGCGCCGTAGCAGCGTGCGCACACGCCGTTCTTGAGGCCGCAGGTGAGCACGGAACGTATCTTCACCAGCTCAGCGCCGGAGTCAACGATCTTGGCTGCGTCTGCGTCGTTCATCAGCTTATCCTTGGAAACCAGGACGTTGCCGTCCTTGTCCCTGAAGTCCTCGGAGAGGAAGCGTCCCACAAGACGCTCACCGAGTTTCTCGACGAGCTCCTTGCCTTCCTTGATCTCGTAAACGTCGATGCCGTCGGTGGTTCCGCAGTCCTCTTCGCGTACGATGACTTCCTGCGAAACATCTACCAGACGTCTGGTCAGGTAACCGGAGTCCGCGGTTCTCAGCGCGGTATCGGCAAGTCCCTTACGGGCGCCACGTGCGGAGATGAAGTACTCCAGGACTGTCAGACCCTCACGGTAGTTGGCTCTGATAGGCATCTCGATTGTCTTACCGGAGGTGTTCGCGATAAGTCCTCTCATACCTGCCAGCTGTCTGATCTGGTTTGTAGAACCACGCGCACCGGAGTCTGCCATCATGAAGATGTTGTTGTACTTGTCGAGGTTTGCAGTCAGAGCGTTTCCGACGTCCTCGGTAGCCTTGTTCCAGATCTTCTTGAACTCTTCCTGGCGCTCGTAGTTGGAGATGAAACCACGGTTGAAGCGCTTGTTCAGCTTTGCGATCTTTGCGTCCGCGTCGGCGAGGATTTCAGCCTTCTGCGGAGGGATAACAGCGTCGCTTACCGCAACGGTGATACCGGATCTTGTGGAGTACTTGTAGCCCATTGCCTTTATCTTATCCAGCACCTGTGCAGTTGTTGCGGTGCCGTGGATCTTCAGGCAGCGGTCGATTATCTTACCGAGCTGGCTCTTGCCTACCTTGAAGGAGATCTCGTAATCCAGCTGGTGCTCGGGGTCGGTTCTGTCAACGTAGCCCAGATCCTGCGGAATGTGCTCGTTGAAGATGATCCTGCCGACGGTGGCCGGAACAAGTCTTGTTATCTTTGTGTCGCCAAGGTCCTTGGTGACTCTTACCTTTATATTTGCGTGAATTGAGATTATGCCGTCCTGATAAGCCATGAGGGCTTCGTTGGCGTCGCGGAACACCTTGCCCTCGCCCTTTTCGCCTGTCTTTTCGATAGTCAGGTAGTAGGAACCCAGTACCATATCCTGTGTAGGAACGGTAACAGGGCGTCCGTCGGAGGGCTTCAGCAGGTTCTTGGCAGCGAGCATGAGCGTGCGCGCCTCTTCCTGCGCCTCAGCGGAAAGCGGGAGGTGAACTGCCATCTGGTCGCCGTCGAAGTCCGCGTTGAATGCGGTACAGCACAGCGGGTGCAGCTTGATAGCGCGTCCCTCAACGAGAACAGGAGAGAACGCCTGGATACCCAGTCTGTGCAGCGTGGGCGCACGGTTC
>ULLX01048817.1_pt1 | contig 10030 bp, 8 predicted proteins | sample 1951501 | NCBI WGS metagenome assembly ULLX01 (sample SAMEA4835535, study PRJEB28245) | human gut metagenome | biome: gut microbiome; material: fecal sample | place: Denmark | collected 2008
TCTGCTGATGTCAAGTAAGGACCAAAAATTTTGAATAAATTATTATTTTAGAGCTGACAAATTTCAAACTTGCGTGGACTAACCTAACTTATCTTAAAAATCCTCATTCTTCTCCACTGACCATCTTAAATCTGCATCATATTTTTTTAACTTGATGAAATCATCTGTAAAAATTTGTGTATGTCTAAAATCTGAATTTCGAAATTTCATATGTTCCCAGCTATTTTTCTTTAAAATTGCCTGAGTAAAGCTTGTGTTTTCAAAATCTATACTTATAAGCTGACTATCCTCAATAGATGAATTACTTAAATTTGCGTTTCTGCATGATGTTTTTGTAATTTCTATATTGCAAAGTTCTGCACCAATTAATATAATTTCATCTAACACACATTCTCCAAATATACTTTCTTGAACATTACATCTTTCCAAATCCGCCTTTTTTAAACTACAATTTATAAATTCAGAATTATTAATCGTTTCCTTTCTAAGTTTTATTCTATCTAAACATGAATTTGTAAACTTTACATTTTCTAAATGACACCTCTGAATTTTCGTAGTACCCCAATTTACATCCTCCACTTTCAAATCTTTAAATGCACAATCTACCACTTTAGTTAAGTCAAATTTTCCCCTTCTAATTTTGGCACCTGTAAAATTACAATTAATAAGAGTAGCATTACTAAAATCAATATCATCCAAAAGAGCATTTGAAAAATTTATTTTTTCTAATATTGCTCCTGAAAAAAACGCATTTGAAAGATCACTATAAGCAAAATCAATACCATTCAAATTTGTATTATTAAAGCTTGCTTTTCTTAAGCTCGAATCTTGAAATCCAACATTCTGCATACTCCTATTTTCAAAATTCAATCCATCGAGTAGACAGTTTTGCCCTATCGAGATTATATTATTATTCGATATAATTACTTTTTGCTTAAACATATCACACCAATCCGCAAAAATATTTGAATTTAATATTTGTATAAATTCACCATCTGAACTCCAAAAAGTAGTTTTCGTACTGTTTTTTTCTATTAACGCTCCTTTTTGATAAACTCGAATTAACAACAATGTATTAAATAATGTATTCTTGATTTTCTGATAATTGTATCCACTGTAATTATACGTCCAAATTGTATCATCAGCTAAAATAATTTTTGTATATATACTTTGCAGAAAAATCACCATACTCTCAAGATCACACTCATAATTCTTATCATCATATTGTAACTTATTATAAATGAACAAAAATGTTTGTTCCCATGTTGTTCCTGCTATATATCCGTATTGCATTATTTCACACATTGTTGTGAGAAAATTTTGTGGATTCTCAACATCATTTTCATTCATTAGCAAGCTCAGTTTATTATATATATACTCACCAAAAAAATAGTCCCGAATATTATTGTGATAAAATTCTAATGCACCTGCCTTACCATTGCTCTTCCAATATGCACAAAGGACACAACATTTTCGAACCCATTTTACAATTACGGAGTCAACCCCCGATTCATTTATGATTTCATCAAGTTCATGTGAACTTATATAATACCTCTCTTCCATTGAATTTTTAAACATTCTGAATGCAATACTACATACAATCTTATATAGAATCTCTTCATAATCTTTTATTGGATGCTCAAGACTATTATCAAAATTTTCATTATACTCTGTGTTAATGATTGCATTATGAAATATTTCATGATATAAAGCCCACACATTTCCCTGAAGTTCCTCTCGCATATCACATGCAACCAAAAGATATAGTGCCAAAGGTGTATCGGCTACTCCTGATGCTACATTATCATCTATATTTATTATATATTCTTTTGTTTTTTCAGGTACACTCTCCCCACAGCTCTCATACTTTTCTAACCACTGTTTTCTCTTTTCTTTATCAAAATGCAAAATTTCTGCCTTTTCAATGCTAAAATTTCTTGCATCAAATCTTCTTGTATCAATAAATTGTGGTCTAGAAGTTATAATTATTTTGTTATTCTTAAATATTTTTCTAATGGAAACAATCAAGTCCTCCATTCCCGTACTATGTATTCCTTCAATCATGCTCATTTCATCTGCACCATCTAGAATCAAAATACAATCAGCGAATAGAGTCTTAAACTTTTCCATTGTTTCAAAGCCTAAATATTCTAATAAAATCTCTTGAATACTTTTATTCCGATCGGAAAAATCTAGTTCACGTAATCTTACGCACACTAAATCACTATTAAGAAAAACTGCTTTACTTATATCATCTTTTTCTAAATAGTGATAACACAAATATGAAACTAGACTTGTCTTTCCAATTGCTGCATCGCCTTCAATAAACAATATTCTTTTCTTTGTTTCATTCCACAAAAAATTATCCAATATAACAATAAAATTGTCCAAAGAATACTCTTTAACTTTCATTTTAGGTTCTACAAACAATCTATTTAATGTAACCTTACTATTCCTAACATATCTATGTCGAAATAACTTTTCTGTAAAATTATCTGCATATTCTTTAATAATAGATTTAACCTTATTGTTAAGGCTATTTCCATGTTCAGATAACATTCCAAATACATTGATATTTTTATCCATAAAATGATTTATTTCAGTTAATAAATCATCTTCCCCATTGCTGGAAATTTCCGATATACTATTAACTTTATTAATAAGCGTGCTGAAATCCCAAATATTCTTTTTGTCAAAATTAACTTCATCTATACACACATACCCCTGATTATTCTCACCCTTATATTTTCTCTGCATGGTTGCGTCTTGCTTCATTACCATAAAATATAATGTATAATCATTTAAATTCACATTCTCCGCCAATTTAGACCTAATTTTCTTTTCATCGTCTTGCACTTTAGAAGTATATGTCGACGGATCTAATTTTTTTTGCACTCTTATTTCTCTAAGTTTCTCCGTCCACTCTGAGTATTCAAATACCTTATGCTTAATAGTATTAAGTGTTCGTATTATTTTTTCTGGTGTATCCGTAACTGTTACCTGTATAATTATTTTTTTATTTTCGCTGATCAAGTCATATCCCGAATTATTATATGTGACATTATTTGCATTTTTTAAATCCATATTATAAAGAATATTCAGCAAATCACACATAAATTGTTCTGCACTAATATTTATATCATGCATATTCAAATTTCCTGTATAATAAATGTATGCAGTGAGTACGCTCATTCCCATTATAAATCTTTTTATCACGTTCTCTCGTCTTATCATTACTGCTTCTCCTCATAATTCATTTGTAGATTATTCAATTAGTGTCTGCTGATTTTGAACCGAAAACAGTTTTCTAAAGAAAATTTGCATAAGCACAGTTACAATTTGTAGTACCACTTTAGCCATACTCCACTGCTATCCCATACCTTGGTGTTATAACTCACATCTCAAATACCAACTTATTATAATTTCCCTCTTCTGCTAATGCCCTAACCTTGTTCCATATCACAGTAGAAATATTCATTTCCCTTGTTAAGGCTACTGCCAACTCCTGTACTGTCATTAACACTATATTAACTTTTCTACCATTACATAATGTTTCAACTGCATCATTGCTATAGCCAGCAAAACTAATAAATAGCCCTCTTGTAAAGCCTGATTTTGAAGATACCTTTTCATTAAATACCACTAAATCACTTTTTTCAGTTAACTTGTTCGTCCATTTTGCTTCTAATAAATATATATCATTCCTTAAAACAAAACTTCCATCTATCTGCTCTCCCTTAATCCTAAAGCTTTCTCTTGGCTCTAACGCACAATCTTTGAATAGCCTATTTAAATATCTCTCAAATTGATATCCTCTTGCTTGCGGATTATCATGATAATCTGCCAACTCTTTAAGTTCATCAAGATACTTTTTAAAATCAAATTCTTTTTTGGGAGATTCAGCTACAGTATCAACCGATTTCTCAGAAATTTTCTTTCCGATTAAGCGATACCCTATTTGAGAGCATTTCTGAAAGATTTCATTTTTCTCATCTGTCACAAGTTTTCTTGCCTGCATATATTGCATTAGTCCAAGTAACAATTTTCCAACAATAACATTATCATAATCATCCATAATTGCTCTTAAGATTTTTGCCTTGGATAAATTATGATACTTTTTATAAACATCTATATTAATAGTATCAGCAACGAATCTTTGATATGTATAATTTGTGAAATCTAATACATAACCCATTTCCATGTCAAATAATCTCTCGAAATAATCTTTCTCTATATACGTCATCTGTGCCATAGATTAATACCTCCGTTGTCAAAAAATACATATATATTATACAATATTTTCCTACTATTGACATCTAAAATATTAACTATGGATAGATAATATACAAAAAGAAGAAGCCTTTCTGCTTCCTTAGGCTTCCTCTTTTCAGATTCTTACAATATTTCTTCAAATTCTTCCCGATACTTCCAGACAATTTCTATCCGCTTGTCTTCATACACTACGATTTTCTCTACCATCTCACTCATAAATTCTTCTGTCAATGCTTCACTTGTTCTATACCTTTCTACAAGATCAGCAGCACACTGATAATTCTTTTGTCTTTTTTCCAGCATATCAATCTGTCCGGAGACTTTCTCTATTTCTTTCCGTACCACTTCTTCCTGTTTGCTCAATTGGTCCTTTTCTTTCAAGAACATATCCTGCTTTACCCTGCTGGAACAGAACTGTTCATACAAATTGATTTTTTCAGCCGGAAAACGCTCTAAACTCTGCTTTAGTATTTTTTCCTGCTTCCTCAGCTTCTCAATCTGCTGCTCATAGAGACTCGCAACAGGAATTGTCGCAAACAACCGACAATGTTCCTGCCAGATAGTCCATATTGTCCTCTCAATCTGCTCTTTCTCCACACGAAGTTCATTGCACGCCGCATCATCCAGCAAGTTTCTTCGTTTACATAGATAATATGGTGTTTTGGTTTTCCGCAGTTCTAGCCGATTTCCACAACATCCACAAAAGACAATCCCCCGGTGGACGGAAGAACGGTCATATTCTGCTGTTTTTCTTTTTCTGATACTGTCATTTGCTTTTTTGAAAAGTTCCCGGCTGACAATCGCCTCATGATGTTCCGGTATCACAAACCATTTTTCTTCCGGCTGAGTTACCTTCCGTTTACTTCCAACCCTTGTGCGGACAGCCTTTCGATACACCATATCTCCCTGATATACCCGATTATGGATAATGGAATGTATCTTGTTACGATTCCATATATCTGCTTTATAATGCCGATTAAGCTGCTCTCCCTTTGCCTGCTTATAAGTCAGTCTAGTCGGTACTCCCTCTGCGTTAAGTTCAATTGCCAAAGTTTTTGCACTTTTTCCATCAGCCAATTCCCGAAAAATACGCCGTATCGTGACTGCTGCACCTTCATCAATTTCCATTCTTTTACCATCAGACGATTTTTGGTAGCCATACACCATACAACCTGCGTAATACTCTCCCCTTTTCATACAGGTTGTAACCCCGCTTTTTACCTTTTCAGACAAATCTCTGCTGTACATTTCATAAATAAAATTTTTGAAAGCTACATCCATTCCACCTGTCTGTCCGAAAAAATTTTTACTGTCAAACCCATCATTGATACTAATAAAGCGGATACCCAAAAAAGGAAATATCTGTTCCAAATAATCTCCAACCTCCAGATAATTTCGTCCAAAACGTGATAAGTCCTTTACGATAATACAATTTATTTCTCCCTGCTTGCATAGCCGAAGCATCTCTTTCATCGCCGGTCTGTCAAAATTGGTACCGGAATATCCATCATCTACAAATTCCCTGACTTCTGCTCCTTTAAATTCTTCCTTTTGCTCCATAAAAACATTGATAAAATTCCTCTGATTACTGATACTTACACTCTCAGCCTTTTCTTCAGAATCGCATAAATCTAAATCTTCCATAGAAAGCCGGATATACTTAGCAATCGTATACTTTTTCATTCCCCGACCTCCATCTCTTCTTTCTTCTCTAATAACCTCCGGCAATCATCCTCGAATCGGAATATAACATGTATACGTCCTCCTGCAAATACTTCTATCCGTTCTATCAAAGAATCTATCATGTCCTGTGTAACCGTATCCTGCCCTGCATACTGCTCTGCAGCCTGAGACAGTTCCAGATTATCTCCATAAGTTTCCTGCATTTCATGCAAAAGCAATTCTTTCTCTTTACGGACTTCATCAGTCTGTGCCAATGCCCTCTGATATTCTTCCTTGAGCATAAAATATTCCTGAACCGTAAGTAATTTGTCTTTATAGTCAAGATAACTGCTGCTCAATTTCTGTTGAAGCTGTACCTCTTTTTGTCCTAAATCTCTTATCTCCTTTTCAAGTACCATCCGTTTCTTACTGATTTCAATATTTCCGTTTCTTGACCTGATTATATCTCTGCTCTCTAAGAACATTTTTAGATATATCTGAACTGCCTCTGCTACCGCCTTTTCTAATTTTCCTGCACTGATATGCTTTTTCACACATCCCATTGCACCATTCTCCCTGTAATTTGTGCAGTAGTAACTCTTAGAGTTATGTTTGCCGACACTACACCCCATGGTAATGCCACAATCTCCACAAAAGATTTTTCCTTTAAACACATTATCACGTTTCGGATTTTCTTTTGCTTTTTCCAATTTCTTTTTATGCTCCTGCGCTCTCTTTTCATTCACAGCCTGTACCGCATCAAAGAGTTCTTTAGATACAATAGGCTTATGCATTCCCGGAACAACAATCCATTCCTCCCTCGGAACAGGATGCCTCTTTTCTCCCTTGTGCATAGCAGAATGCGTTTTACCCCGTACCATATTTCCCAAATACACTTCATCACGAAGCATATCCTCTATGGCATAAGCTTTCCAAAGCACATCCCTCAGCTTCTCGTTCTTTACGATTCCTTTTTCATAACGGTATGCACTGGGTGACTTTATTTCCTTCTCATTCAAAATTTTTACTATACTGCAATATCCATAACCCTCAGAGCGCAGTCCAAAAATATAGCGCACTACCTTGGCTGCTTCCTCATCCACTTCATATTTTCCCTTAACAGTTTTCGATTTCCGATAACCATAGGGTGCAACTCCGCCGCCATATCTGCCTTCTTTTTTCTTGATTTCTATGGCAGAGCCTACTTTTCTGGAAATATCCTTTGCATACACCTCATTGATAATATTTTTCAGCGGTATTTCCAGCCCATTCGTCAATGGTCTGCCGCTTTCAGAAGAAGCTGCAGCAAAAGTATCAAAGTGGTCTGTTACAGAAATGAACCGTATATTTAAGAAGGGAAATATCTTTTCCAAGTAATTCCCTATTTCCAAATAACTGCGTCCAAAACGAGACAAATCTTTCACAATAATGCAATTAATCTTTCCGCTTTTCGCATCTTCCATCATTTTTTGAAAAGCGGGACGTTCAAAATTCGTCCCACTAAAGCCATTGTCAATATAAACATCGAATACTTTCATATCCGCTTTGCTTCTGACAAAGTCCTCTAACAACGCTTTTTGGTTTTCTACCGTATTTTGATTATGTTTTCCGCTGTCTTCTTTTGACAATCGAATATATAGTCCAACGGAGATTTCCTGTGTTTTAACCTCAGGTATTTGTTCCGCTCCCCGTTCTTCCTGCATCTTATCTCTCGGAACCGGGTGATTTCTGACTGTGCGTGCCATCAAATCACCTCCTCAAGCGCCACTTCCTGCTTAATTTCTTCTACTATCCCTAATAATTGCCTGATTTCATCCTGATAACGAAAGATAATTTCTATCCGATGATCCTCATATACATATATCCTGCTAATAAAGCGGACTAATATGGAACGCTTCAATTCTATCTCTTTACTTGTCAAAAATTTCTCTAGTAAACTTTCCTTTTCGTATCCGCCATCCAATAACATTCTTTTTTTCTTTCCTAATTCTGTAATAGCCCTTTGAATCTCTTCAATTCTATTATCCAATTCTTTTTTAAACAGCATATACTCGTCCTGCGTAATCAGTTCCTTTTTATAGTCCTCATAGCATTCCAATTTTAACCGGTTATATTTTTCGATATCTTCTTTCCGTTTTTCTGACTGCAGCACCAGTTTTTTTATCTTATCTGAATTACCGGATGTCTCCCGTATATACCGAATACTCTCCTGTAAATCGCCCAATTGTTTCAAATGAAGCTGCAATGTCTTTGTTATGGCCATGTTCAAGGTATTCTCACTGATTCTATGACTACTGCATATATCTTTGTCCTTCTTATTTCCAGAACAGACATAATATACATATTCTAAAGAACCACTGCGAACCTTTTTTCTTACCATGCTGCATCCGCAGTCCGCGCAGACAAGATAACCGGAATATACAGAAACTGCACTTTTTCCTGTACTTACCCTTGTGTCCTTCTGTAAAATATCTGAAATAAGTTCAAAATCAGTTCTGCTTATAATTGCCTCATGCGCATTTTCTACCCGAATCCATTCTTCCTTCGGTTTCTTTTCCCTCACCCTGACTTTATAATTGGGGGTACTCTCCTTTCCCTGTATCAGAGTTCCCATGTAAACTTCATTTGTCAAAACACGCAGAACTGCAACCGCAGTCCACTTCGCCCTGCTGTGTGTCTGGAATACCGTCTTATATCCGCTCCCCTGCTCTTTCTTGTATTCTGCCGGAGAGAGCACTCCCAAACGGTTCAGTTCATCGGCAATTGCCTGTTGGCTCATTCCCTCCATTTTCATGGCAAAAATTTCTTTTACAATCTCTGCCGCACACGGATCGACAATCAGTTTATTTTTATCCTCTCCCCGCATATATCCATAGACTGGAAAAGCACCAATAAATTCACCGCGTTTTCTCTTTACTTCCAAATGGCTTCTGATTTTGATTGATATGTCCCTGCAATATGCGTCATTGATTAAATTCTTAAAGGGAACAATTATATTATTCGATAATGCCGCATCATCAGCACTGTCGAAATTATCATTGATTGCTATAAAGCGTACTCCAAGAAAAGGAAAAAGCCTCTCAATATATTTTCCAACCTCGATATAGTTTCTTCCTAATCGTGACAGGTCTTTGACAATGACACAGTTTATCTTCTTGTCCTTAATGTCCTGCAGCATCCTCTGAAAATCAGGTCTGTCAAAATTTACACCACTGTAGCCGTCATCAATGTAAAAATCTACAACCCTAATTTCCGGTTTGCTTTGCAGATAATCTTCAATATATTCTTTCTGATTTTCAATACTGTTGCTTTGCAGAGTTTCACTTTTGGCAATATCATCATCCTCTTTGGATAAACGAAGATAGCCACCACATAGATATGTTTTAGATAAGTTATTTGACAGCATAAAAAACACTCCTTATTCATATTAGCCAGAACAATCTGCTATAAATAAGAAGTGATTTCTATTTCTTTAGTCCTATACACATATTAGCACAGAACTTCTCCTTTTTCCAGACCTTTATAGCAATTTTCATTCTATATTCCATCCGCCAGTTCCCGCAGTCTTTGTTTCAGACTAACTTCTTCTGTAAAAGAAGATTTTACTATTACATCCCCTACCATAAAACAATATGGGTTCTTTATATTTCTTAAAAAAGTTCTCATCTGCATTTCTTTATCTTCACAGTCTGAATCATCTTTTGGAATCCTTGTAATATCTATAAGCTCATCCCGCTTAACCGTTCGTATATCAGCAGACTTCAGCTTTTCCCAATTCTCCATTTTTCACTCCCAAAATCAGCAAACTGGCTTATCTTACTATATGACAGCCAGCTTGTTCGATATTCCTTTATAAACTTCACATTTCTTCCATCGCCTTCATACATTTCCCAGCCCTGACAACGGCAATGCAAGCCACCAGAAATATAAGAAGCAGGGTGCCTGTTACAGCACCCACTGCAATCCCTATGATTTTCATTCTTCGTTCCACTCCTTATCCATAAAATAACTGTCCGCTTTCTTCCTTATAATAAAATCTGCCACATCCATAAGCCTGTCCGTAACCGGCATGGTCGGCAGGGTATTCAGAATTTCT
>ULLX01022100.1_pt1 | contig 9754 bp, 8 predicted proteins | sample 1951501 | NCBI WGS metagenome assembly ULLX01 (sample SAMEA4835535, study PRJEB28245) | human gut metagenome | biome: gut microbiome; material: fecal sample | place: Denmark | collected 2008
TGTTTCAATCGCTCTCTCGCGACTGCTTGATTATAATACAACACATTCTTCTAAATGTCAACACTAATTTTCAAAAAAATTTAAAAAATTTTGAATTTATATTGTTAGTCCATTTTGGTCTTTTTAAGGTGTCAGATGAAACTGCAATTTATAATAAGAAGGATGGCCATATACAGACGGCCAGGTCTATACTTTTACACCAGAGAAATGAAATATGACGTACAAAAGAATCAGAGAGCTTCGGGAGGATCATGATCTGACGCAGACATATATGGCACACTATCTGAATGTGAATCAGCGCACTTACTCGCGATATGAAAGAGGGGAACGGAGCGTTCCTCTTGAACAATTATGCCGGATTGCTGACTTCTACAAGGTAAGTGTGGATTATCTGCTTGGACGTACTGATGTAAAGCGTCCTTACCCTGCATCCCGGCTCTCCAGGAAAACGTGAGACTTAGAGCAGCAGAAACAGCATCAAGGCTCGCGTCCTGCAAAACACAAAGAGACATCTTCTTTCAAAGGAGATGTCTCTTTATGTTTATATGTTTTCTTTTTTTCTCTTTTTGTCAGGAAGCAGGCTGGATACCGCCCACAGCACAGTACCTGCGGCGATGCAAAAATCCGAAAGGTTAAATACCATCCTGCGCATATCCTTGTTCTTTACATTAAAGCTGATATAATCTGTAACATAGCCCTTATTTCTGCGGTCCATGTAATTCGACATACCGCCTCCAAGAACCATGGCAAGTCCCATTTTTCCAAGCCTGCGGCCATGAATAAGCTCATGCCAGTATTCCCCCAGCACACAGCCAAGACCTGCTAAGGAAAGCTCACGACAGCTTTCCTCATCAAGCTTTATTTTTCCAAACACCATGTTCTTGTTGTGACAGTTTCGAAGGATCACTCTGCCGCCAAGTACTTCCTCGCGGCTTCCCTGAAGCCTGGTACTGTCTACATGCTCCTTAATTTTGTGATCCAGCAGAAAAATTCCTCCTGCAATACTCAGTGAAAGCATACTCACTTCTCCTCGACATCTTCCATTTTCTTATCGCAGGTCTCAGAAGCTTCTGCTTCTTCTTTGGCAGAAGCATTTTCAGGTTCTGTCTCGCTCTCTTCTACTGTCTCTATGTGTTCGTCTGATGCTTCTTCTGGCATCCCTTCCTCCGCTTCTACCGGCTCCTCTGTCTTGGAATCTACAACCTCTCCCTCTGTTGCTTCAGGCTCAGGGTTCGGACATGGAGAACCACAAAGGGGACAAAATGCTGCACTTCTGTCAATAGACTTGCCACATGCAGGACAGATTTTCTGCCCCTTTAAATCAGCTGCCGCATCCTTATATCCTGCAATAATCTGCAAATGCTGCTGGATTTCTTCACAGAATCCCTTCAGTCCATCTTCTACCTCTGTACCATCCTTGTATTTCTCAAAGATTACGTTTCCAATATCAGCCTTCAGCTTCTGCACCATCTGTTCTTCACCGGCAATTTTGCTTTTGATCTTCTGTGTCTCATAGATCTGACTTGCTTTTTTACTGAAGTCCTTCGTTGTTCTTGTTATTGTGTCACTTAATTCATCAAAAAAATCACGTGCCATTTTGCCATCTCCTTTATTTATAAAAAGTGTTGACCACATGTTACCTGTGCAGGCAGCCAAAATCAGCTGCGGATTTACTGTACTGAGAGAAGCGGGATTTCCTGACCTCGAAGCAGGATTCTCGGTCCTCCGGTACCTTCAATATATTCTCTTGTAATAATCACCTGTCCAATGCTGTCATCCTTTGGAATCTCATACATGATATCCAGCATATACTCTTCCAGGATAGCGCGCAGTCCTCTGGCACCTGTATGCTTCTCCAGAGCTTTAGCTGCAATAGCATGAAGGGCTTCTTCTTCATAATCCAGCTTTACCTCATCTAATGCAAGAAGCTTCTGGTACTGCTTCAGAATCGCATTCTTAGGCTCCTTAAGAATCTGTACCAGCATATCCTCATTCAATCCGTTCAGCGTATAGATAATCGGAAGACGTCCGATAAACTCAGGAATCATGCCAAATGCACGAATATCATCTACAGTTACCTTCTCCAGAATATGAGGATCATTGTCATATTTATCCTTAAGATCTGCATAAAAACCGATGGATGCCTGCTTATTCAGTCTCTCCTTAATGATATTCTCCAGATCCGGGAAAGCGCCTCCGCAAATAAACAGAATATTCTTCGTGTTCACAGTGACCATAGGAACCATCGCATTCTTGCTGTTGGCACCTACCGGAACCTCCACCTCGCTTCCCTCAAGGAGCTTCAAAAGTCCCTGCTGTACAGCCTCACCGCTTACATCTCGCTGATTGGTATTTTTCTTCTTGGCAAGCTTATCAATCTCATCAATAAAGATAATGCCATGTTCCGCTTTCTCTACATCATTGTCTGCCGCTGCGAGAAGCTTGGAAACCACACTCTCAATATCGTCACCGATATAGCCAGCCTCTGTAAGCGAAGTGGCATCTGCAATAGCAAGCGGCACATCCAGAAGTCTGGCGAGAGTTTTCACCAGATAGGTTTTACCGCTGCCTGTAGGTCCGATCATAAGCATATTGGACTTCTCAATCTCAATTTCATCCATAGTATCTGTAGCAACACGTTTATAATGGTTATAAACAGCAACAGACATTACCTTCTTGGCACGCTCCTGTCCGATTACATATTCATCAAGGCTTGCCTTGATCTTGTGAGGTGCCGGAATCTTCTTAAGGTCAATGGCTGGCTTGGCAGCCTCCTTTTTCTTCTTTATTTTCTTCGGACGGGGAATGGCATCCTGAAGGCTTCCCAGATTGATCATGCTTACATTCGGCATGTTCAGAAGATCATTCAAGTTCAGTCCATTATTCATCTGCTGGGTCATAGTGTCAAAGCTCTTCTGCATACAATCGTTGCAGATATGTATATTATTAGGCAGTTCGATCATCTTGCCAGCCTGGCTCTCCGGTCGATGACAGAGAAAGCAGAATTTCTCGTATTCGCTGTCATCCTGCTGATTGCCGTCGTTGTTCTCTGTTATATCTCCATCGATGATCTCGTCTCTTTCATCGTCAAAATGATCTGTCATAATTTTTCCTTTCCTGTTTCTTATTCTGTCTTTTTATTGTAGCATATTTTTGTCAGATTTAGAAATTAACTTTTTATAAACAAAGGGGAGCATTTCGCTCCCCTGAAATTTACTGATTACTATCCGGTCTGGCACCTAGCATGACTGTAATCGTGGATTCCACATATTCTCCGTCGCTCAGGCGTGCCACGCCCACCTCTATTTCTTCTCCTGCTGTATAGTACTGGAGCTTGTCGTTGATATCCGCTTTGCTGGAAACCTTCTGTCCGTCCAGCTTGGTAATAATATCACTCTTCTGGATTCCCGCATTGTCTGCTGCGCCGCCGGAAACAACGTCCATGACAAAAGCACCTGCCGGCATATTATACATCTGGATTGCCTCTCTGGAAAGATCAGCAAACTTCACGCCCAGGTATCCTGCCTGTGATTCATCCGAAACCTTATCTCTTGTTTTGCGGTTCATCAACTCTTCCAGAATCGGCTGTGCCTTGGAAATCGGGATTGCATATCCGGTACCTTCCACACTGCTGGATGCAATTTTGGCACAGTTGATACCGATCAGCTCACCCTGCATATTCAAAAGTGCGCCGCCGCTGTTTCCAGGATTGATGGCTGCATCTGTCTGGATCAGGTCTTCATAAGTATTGGAATCAGACTGAACAGTTCGCTCCAAAGCACTTACCCATCCGGAGGTTACAGTCTGACCATATCCAAGGGCATTTCCAATAGCTACTACCTGCTCACCAACAACCAGGTCATCTGAATTGCCAAGCTGCGCAATCTTAAGCTGATTCATGGTCTCTTCCGGGATATCACTTTTCTCCACTGCAATGACTGCCAGGTCTGTATCCTCATCTGTACCTTTGATCTTTGCGGAAACCGCTCCATCAATATTCAAATCTCCATTGCTGGTCACATAATTCTCAGTTTCCTGCTCTGCATTCACCACATCATCGCCAATGAAGCATACGCTTAAAGTAGTTGCTCCCTCTACCACATGATTGTTAGTAGCAATCAGAAGCTCACTGTCATTCTCTCCTACAATAATACCGGAACCGCTTCCTGTGCTTGGATACTCCATTCCATAACCGAAAAAGCTGCGGATCTCCTGCATGCTGACGGAGGTGATTGCCACAACAGAGGGCATGGCAGCCTGTGCAACTCCAGCCACAGGTCCTTTCTCATTTGCAACTGCGTCTGCGCTTACAGTATCGCTGCTGCTCTGGCTGGTCTCATCGGAAACAGAGGAGGTAAGCGTCTCTGCAGTGCCTACAGATGTGGTGGTATCTTTCTTAAAATACTGATCAGATACCGCATTCACCGCCTGAAAAACAAGGCCTGCCACCAGGCCAAAGATTACAGCCAGGGTAATGGTGTTTCCTGCTTTTTTTCCAAAGGAAGAAGATTCTCTCTTTTCATGATGCTTCCGATGTTTGGTCTTCTCTTCTTCCGGCTTCTTTTCCTGTTCGTCTACCTGGTAATGTGCATATTTAGGTTCTGCACCTTGTTCACCGGAAGTGCTTCCAGCACTGCTGCCAGATTCATTTCCCCCATAATTATGGGAGGCATAATAATTGCCATTATCTGAGTCTGCAGCATTGCCGCCAGCTTCTCTGCTTCGCGTGTATTTATAATGATACGTTACATTCTCATTCAGATCTTCTTCGGGGGCTGTCTGCTGATCAGATGCAGCCTGCGCGGACACATCTGAATCTGACTGCCGGGGCGTATCATCCGTCTTCTTCGGATCCTGTCCCCAATTCCATTCATCACTCATGTTTTGCTCCCTTCTATGTTAAATCCTAACAATTTCTTTTATTTTATGGTACAAGTTTAGCAATCAATTGTGTTGAAAATGTGATAGATTCTTTAAGAAAAGGTGACAGCGTCAAAAGCCCTATTTTTCTTCCTGTTTTTTCCAGTATTCACGGTTCATGGTACAGAAAAGGATCATTTTCTCCGGCAGCTTCCGGTATCTTTTTCCAAGGAAATATCCTGCATATTTAAATCCGCTCTGCGCGATCAGCCCGGGAATCAGCCAGATATGTCCTGTTTTTACCAGATAGGCAAGACTTTTCTTTACAAGACGAATTCCCTCCCCTTCTGAGGGAACACCTGCGAAAATCTCCGGATGCTCGGCCTGGGAAACACCCAGGTCAAAATTACGGTGAAACTGCTGGCGACAGGAATAATTGTGGGAATGGATCACACAGGCATCTGCTGCGTAGGCAATCCCGTATCCTTTTTTTGCCATGGTTCCGGCATAGATCATGTCCTCATTAAAAATCGCATGCTCGATAAAGCCGCCCATTTCCTGGTAAATCTTTTTCTTATATGCGGCGCACACATTGGAACAGAAATAGGTCTTAATTCCGTATGCGGCAGTATCCTTCTCCCATTTCACGGAAGATTTGTCCGGATAATTAAAGGTACGGGTATATTTTTCCAGATAGGCACAGTCTTCTCTGGCCAGCTGTCTTGCAAAGGCAGCACCTACCTTTGGATTCTCCTGCAGCGGGCGGATCAGATTCTGGATCAGATCCTGATCTGCCGGAACGGCATCCTGAGTCATAAATACCATAATATCTGCATCGGAAAGCTTCGCTGCGGCCCGCCTGGTTCCGCCATGGTCAAAGTCTTCTTTTTTCAGATGGGTCACTTTCACTTTTGGAAAAGCATCCTCCCATTTGGGATTCCAGAATTTTTCTTCTGTATTCATGACAATGATATTTTCTATGGGATAACTCTGGCTGCAAAGTGCATCCAAAAGACCGGCAAATTCTTCCCCCGGACGATATGCAGGAATGATCACATCTACTTTTTCCATTGCCGCTTTCCTCCTTGCGTTTAAAAAAGGGACCATTCCTTCTCGGATGGTCCCCGAATTTTTTCTTTATAATGATGTCACTTCAAGATATCTTTTCTTTTAATATTCGCTTCCGTCTTCAAAGCCATCATCACTATAATCATTATCACTATAATCATTATCACTGTAATCGCTGCTATAGTCATCACTGTAATCATCGCTATAGTCGCTGCTGTAATCATTATAATCGTAATTTCCGCTTCCATCTCCCTGCCATACAACATCAGACGAAGTGTCATCACTGGTTACAGCTGGAGCTTCATCCACTAATGTGTCCGCTCCTCCTACAAGCTCAATGATCTTGTCATTGGCTTCAATAATATTCTGGGACGGCTCATAGCTCTCATCTGCGCCGTACAGGAATGCATGCAGTTCCTTAACGTTTTCCTCCAGGGTATCTGCAACTACCATGCTGGCATTCTTAACATCCGCAAACTTGTATTTCGATGGGAAACCTGTAGTATCTGCAATATTGTATCCGATCAGGCTCGGAACCATGTTCAGCAGCTCGGTCTTGGAAACAGATGTAGTAATCAGCGGGAATACCTGATCCATAATATTGAAAATAGTGGTAATTCCAGCCTTCTTCGCCTTATCCACCATAAGGCCGATCACTCGTCTCTGGCGCTCGGTACGTCCCATATCCATACTGGATGTGTAACGGATTCGGCAGTAGGAGACAACCTGTACTCCATTCAGATGATACTCTCCAAGAGCAGCCTCCTCATCAACAGGCTTTGGATCCGGCAGTTCCACCGGAGTGTAGCTCTTTCCAGTCTCTTCCGAGGTTTCAATACAGTAGTCATTCATGAAAACCATTTCTGCATAAGAAAGAGGAAGATCAAGTCCGCCTAAAGCATCTACCGCTTCTGCCATTGCACTGAAGTTTACCGTCACATAATCTGTAATATTCAGATCGAGCATGGTATTCAGCATGGAAATCGCCTGCTCCGGGCCGCCGTATGCATATGCTGCATTCGCCTTGGTATAAGTGTCATTTCCAATATCCAGAAGGGTGTCACGGTATATGGAAGCCAGCTTCACTTCTTTGGTATCATTATTGATGCTTGCAACAATAATGGTATCACTGTTCTGCACATCCAGCGCTGCATTCTTGGAACGCTTGTCAATTGCAAAAAGCGCATATGTGGTATAACCGGTCATCTGCGGTGCCGTCACATTCGTAACAATTTTACTCTCGTCCAGCTGCGGTGTCTCAATCTTATTCAGTCTGCTGTCGATCTGTCCGTATACATACAGACCGCCGATAAACAGAAGCAGACAAAGAATCTCAACAATAAACAGGGCTGTCTTCCTTTTTTTACCAGGTCTTGCCATTTCTCTTTCCTTTCTCAGTAAGCATTCTTATTAATAAATCCCTTAAAAATTGTCATAAACAATATTTTTATATCCAGACCAACGGTCCAGTTCTCAATGTAATACAAATCATACTCGATTCTTTTGCGGATGGAGGTATCTCCTCTGTAGCCATTTACCTGCGCCCATCCGGTCAGTCCCGGTCTTACCTGGTGCTTCACCATGTATCTTGGAATCTCCTCACGGAATTTCTCCACAAAAAATGGTCTCTCCGGTCTTGGTCCCACCAGGCTCATGTCTCCCTTCAGAATGTTAAACAGCTGGGGAAGCTCATCAATACTGGTCCGGCGCATAAATCTTCCAATTCCTGTAACTCTGGGATCGTTTTTCACAGTCCAGGCTTTCTTCTCCTCCGCCTCCGGCTGAATCTCCATGGAACGGAATTTGTACATCCAGAAAGTCTGGTTATGAAGTCCCACTCGCTCCTGGCGATAGATCAGCGGTCCCGGGGATGTGATCTTAATTAAAATGCACATCACCAGCATAACCGGAGATGCCACAATGATCCCGATAATGGATCCGATAATATCCATCACTCTCTTGATCATGGAATTGAAGGTATTGCTCAGGGGCACATACCGGATATTGATGACCGGAAGTCCCAGGATATCTTCTGTATATGGTTTGGTAGGAATAATCTTATTATAGTCCGGAATAAACTTTGTATGCACTCCGGATTTCTCGCAAAGTGCAACAATCTCCTCCAGCCGGTAATATTCACTTAAGCCAAGCGTAATCGCAATCTCATCCAGCCTGCTCTCAGGCAGGATCACATTCAGATTGGCAATTCGTCCAATTACCTTAATGCCCTTGTACATAGTACCCGCAGGAATATTGTCATCCAGAATTCCTCTCACAACATAACCCCACTGCGGATTCTCCCTAATGCGGTCAATATATTCCTCTGCTGCCCGGCTGTATCCTACAAGTACCACCTGCTTCTGGTTCAGTCCGCGCTTTCGCATATTCCGCAGGCTGTAGAAAATGAGCATTCTCACTCCCCAGCTGGCCAGAATACAGATTCCATAGAACATATACAGCACAGAACGGGAAATATTCCCCTCTTCAATGGTGTACAGTATAAATATGGTAATCAGAATACCAAGGGAATTGGCCTTGATAATATTTGACAGCACAAGGCGTCTTCCCTGCATCCGCATAGGCTCATACAGGGAAAACGCATGATATAGCAAAATATATGCAGGCAGAATGAAGATCAGAGCAGACATATACTGCTCAAAGCTTCTTGCACGCACTGCAGTTGCCGCAAACGGGCCGATAAATCGAAGTACCCAGGCAAAGAAATAAGATAGCGTAATTACACAGGCATCTACTACAACATGGAGACGACTGAAATTCTTCTGATTGTCTCTGATCAAGCTTGCCACCTCTGCCTTCTGTCCGCCGCCCATGCACTTCCTTCAAAAGTGCTCCAGGACTGTGACTTTCCTTATCTTATAATAGATAAAACAGAATTGCAACAAATTCTTCAAACTTCATTTATAAAAATTTGATAAACATTCTTTTATGCAAAGAATCTGTAAAAGAGATTCCCCCATAATTCCAGCTGGATCTTTATATACTGTTCCAGATTTTTCAATTTGAATTTGACCTTTTTGTCTCTGTGACTGATCTGAAAACCGTTCTTGATCCCGGCAATGTATTCCCTTCCCATTCCTTTTTGGGTAAAGAACAGAATCTTCATTCCAAATCCCAGGATCAGAAACGGAAGATTCAGAAGGATCTGCAGAAACGGCATATTTTTGTAGATCAGATAAATATTATTTCTGGAAGAATACCTGGTCTTGAAATGATTGTATCTGGAGCCGCTTGTTCCGCTTCCTATATGATACACGATTGCTTTTGGGGCATACCAGTTCTCATAGCCATTGATTCTCGCCCTGTAGCCCACATCGATATCCTCCAGATATGCAAAGTGCTCCTCATCAAAATAACCAATCTTCTCGAATATTTTCTTCCTATATATAGCAGCCCCTGCACAGGAGGTGAAAATTTTGTCCTCACTCTCGCAACTGTGAACATCCTTGCCTTTTCCCCTGGCAAAAGCCCAGCCAAGGGCGCTGTAATAATTTCCAGCATCATCCAGCTTGTCCCTGTCATGATAGCAGATCATGCGGGCACTGCAGGAAAAAGCTCTTCTGTGCCGCTTGATGGCAGCCAGCATTTCTCCCACAAAATAGCGGTCCACTTCTGTATCATTATTTAAAAGAAGCACATAAGGAGCCCTGGCTGCGTAAATTCCCTCATTCACAGCTCTGGAAAACCCAAAATTATCAGGCAGTTCAATAATGTGTACCCAGGGATAATTCCCCATTGTAAAGGCCACGCTGCCATCAGATGATCCATTGTCTACCAGAATCGTCTCGAAATTCTGAAATTCCTGCTG
>ULLX01031963.1_pt1 | contig 9686 bp, 8 predicted proteins | sample 1951501 | NCBI WGS metagenome assembly ULLX01 (sample SAMEA4835535, study PRJEB28245) | human gut metagenome | biome: gut microbiome; material: fecal sample | place: Denmark | collected 2008
CGGAGCTGTCGTTTTCCGGATTTGCGGTGTGAGTGTAAAGTTTTTGGAAAAAGGTGGGTGCCTGGGGGTGTTGGTGGCATCTGACCGGGAGCCGGGGCTTGGTTTGTTCCGTTGTGCGAAAATAAGAAAATCTAAGTATGCCTGATGGGGCGTGGCCGCGGAGGGACGTGTGCGTCTTAAACGTGCCATCCGTGGCACGTTAAGACTTGTGCTGCCGTCCTTGGCAGCACAACACTGTGTGTTGACAGGCATACTAAGTTTTTCTAATTTTCTTCCAAAGTCACAAACCAATCCCCGGCTCCCGGTCGGATGCCATCGTGACGCAGTGGCACGCCTTTTTGTGAAAAACTTTGCACGATGACATAGCGTTGAAAAATTCGGCGGCGCAGTGGCACGCCTTTTTTTCAAAACCCTTTACACGATAGTATAGTGTAGAAAAATCTGGTAGCACTGCGTCACGTTTTTTCCGAAAGTCCCTTTTCATAATTGTGTTCCCCTTCCCATCCAATGAATAAATATGAATTGCATGAATATCATAAACAGCATACCCAACAAATAAAAGGAAGTGTCTTCTCCAAGATGCTTCCTATTTTTGTGTGGAGAAATGAGTTTATATCGAGTTTCCTATTTATCAGCATCCCCAGCAAAGACCTTCAAAATAAAAATTTGGAGGTCTTTTATTATGGCATTAACCAACGAGGAACTACAACAAATTCTTGATAATCTAACACCAGAAGAAAGAAAACAACTTCAATCTCAATTAGACAGGCAAATCAAAGTAGATAATATCACAAACCCTACACAATCAACAAATACAAAGCCAAAGGTCAAACCAAAGCAAGACAATTCAAAAGTCTACTGCTGTCCTCTATGTGGAAGTGCCAGCTATAAGAAGCATGGAACAACTTCGACAGGTATGCAACGATACATTTGTAAGGATTGTGGTAAAACATTTTCAGAGAATTATGGAGATAGTTTAAGGTACAGTCATCTGACTTCTGATGAATGGCTTGATATCATATGAGGAATAGTGAACAACCATTCATTACCACAAATAGCAAGAGATTGTGGCATATCAAAAAGTACAGCATGGTCATGTAGAATGAAAATCAACCAAGCCATAATGACCATGTATGGGGACAGTGATCTCTTTCAAGGAACAACTCGAGCAGATGAATATTACTGTGGGGCAGCTTTCAAAGGTAAACGTGCCCCAGAGTTCTTTATATACACATTGAGACGTATGCCACGACACAACAGAAATTATTATGAGAAAGTGGAATATTTACAACAGGCTGGTTTATATGAAAAGCTAAAGCATGAGGAACCAGAGTACCTACAACAGTTATTAGAGGAAGAACCTAAAATGAAAAGAGGTATCTCCAATGAGCAAATTTGCATATTAACCTTAGTAGATGAAAATAACATATATTAAAGCAGTTATTAAGGAGTGAAAATAACAATACCAATCCTCCTAGTCATGTGGTAAAATGTAAATATTAAATGATAAGGGGGGATTTTTATTATGAATCATAATGAAATGAAAAAGGATGAATGGATGAAGTATTCTATTGTATCTATAGTATTAACATTAATAATGTTTTTCATAGCAACAAGATTTGAAGATGGATCAACGGGGGCAGTAATATTTGTGATATTAGCAGTTATGGGGATGATTCTTAGTATCATTAGCATTGTAAAGGTTAATATATACAATGCCAAAGCAAACAATATGTCTGCTGATGAATACTTGTCGGATAGATTTGCAAACGCTATTCCTGAAACAAAAGAAACATTTGGTATAAAGGGTAATAATGTGAATATACCGTGTCCTATATGTGGTTCAAAAATACAGTACGAATAACAACAGTTGATAGAGCAATATCAGTTAGTGCAGTTGGACTAGCCAGTGGAAAGATTGGTAAACAGTATAAATGTAAAGATTGCAAACATATGTGGTAAGAAGGTGGCTAAACTTATGACAAGAGAAGAAGTATTTAAAAAAATTTGGAATTGGCATAACTTTTTGTATCGTTATACAGATGATAAAATTGATGATTTTAGGTATGTTGTTTTAGGATACTGTGAATCAAGCAGACCTGATGAGTTGAATATAACATCATACGACATGCAAATGTTTGATAGAATGATTGAAGTATATGAAGCAAATAACATATCAGAAAATGATAAAGGCTTTTTGGCAAGCAGAATGCATAAAATTTCAAATAAGTGCGACTGTCGATTTGAAAATAGAAAAACTAAACAAGAACAATTGGATTTCATAAATAGTTTGACTGAAAGTCAGCTGAAAGAAGTGGCTGAACAGATTGAAATGTATGATTTAGCAAGACAGTTATATAAAGATGGATTCAGATAAGTAGAAAAGGGAGTATTCGGGAGGAATATACATGTCTAAATATTGTCCAAAATGTAAGCAAAATTTTTCAGACTCATTTGAAGAATGTGTGTATTGTAATACTCCACTTGTTAATGGGCTGATTGAAATGGATGATGTGTCTACATCAGAACCACACACAATGTCAGATTCAGAAATATTAGAAAAGTACAAAGATTACAGAAAAAACATAGAAAGCCAAATTGGTCATGGATTATCAGATGCAGAGTTCCTAAATGGATTAAAAGAGGCTCATCGTGATAGCTTAGTGCTTAAGGCAGAAAAGTATAATTCATCTTCTACAGATAAAGTAAACATTCCTAATTGTCCAACATGTCAAAGTACAAAAATCAAAAAAGTATCAACAGCTTCGAAAGCTGGTTCAGTATTCATGTGGGGTTTATTATCACAAAAGGTAAAAAAGCAATGGCACTGTAATAATTGTGGGTATGAATGGTAAAGTAGACATATGCAAATGATATAATTGACATTTTATGACAAGTTTTCTATATTATATATAGAGTGTGTAGTTCCATATGAAACAGGACACATAACATATTTAGATTGTAAAGAACACTTTGTATGCAACACGGCTTACGGTCAGTGACACATTCTAGGATGTGTATTGATTATTACATAAGATATTTTTATGTAAGTCCAATACAGAGGAGGTGTTTACAATCGACTTTAATATCTTATTAAGGGATTTTTGTCTATTTATTCTTGGTATATATGGGACAAAGATATTTGATTATCTGCACACTTTAGTACAAAAGCGTGAAGTACAACATTTCATATTTTTAACAGTATCGTTTTTTGCGGTACATATGCTTTTGACTTACCTCTAAGAGGATAGGCGAACCCGGCACCCCAGCATTTTTGCTGGGGTTTTGCTATAACATTGTATGAATTATAAACTCATAAATTGCACGACAACTTAGTGTAAAACGAACTCCCCATTATGGAAAAATGAATAAAAATAGTGGAAAACGTATAAAAATGAGTTTATATACAGTAGGAACACTTTTCCGAAAAGGGAGTTCCGAAATCTCTACACAACAATATAGTATCGAGAAATCCGGCGGCGTTTGCGCACGCCGGATTTTTTAGAAACATTTTATTTGCAAAATAAGCCTTAACGGTCTACACTTTCTATAGCAACAATACACAATACCGAACAACAAAGGTGCAGAAACGGTAAAGTTCCGCAGGCAGACCAACCAGTGCCGGAGGGGCGGGGGAGGATGGATGCCTTTGGCAGAGAATTAGAAGTTCTTAGCGCCCCTGTCAATCCACAGCGATGTACTGCCACGGATGGCAGCACAACCCCTGATCGAACCACGGAAGGTTCGTTCAGGGGGATCGCGTCCGCCTGCCAACCAACTCAGACAGGGGCACTTAGAACCTCTTATTCTCGAACAACGAAATCCATCCTCCCCCGCCCCTCCGGCACGGCAGGCTCGCCAACAAAACCTTATCGTTTCTACACCCCACCAGAGAGGACACCACCCATGCCATCATTCGTAACATTTTCCAACGTCGGCAAAATCTACCACACCGGCGAACTCGACATCACCGCCCTCCATGACGTCAATTTTGAGATCGAAAAAGGAGAATTCTGCGTCATCGTCGGTGCATCCGGTGCCGGCAAAACGACGATTTTAAATATATTAGGAGGAATGGATACCTTAACCAGCGGACAGGTATTCTTAGACGGACAGGAAATCTCAAACTATGACAAAAAACAGCTCACCTCATACCGGCGTTTCGACATCGGATTTGTGTTCCAGTTTTACAATCTCGTGCAGAACCTGACAGCACTTGAAAATGTAGAGCTTGCGGCGCAGATCTGTAAAGATCCGCTTCCGGCGCCGACAGTGCTTGAGGAAGTCGGGTTGAAAGACCGTCTGTCAAATTTCCCGGCACAGCTTTCCGGTGGAGAACAGCAGCGTGTCGCGATCGCGCGTGCGCTTGCAAAAAACCCGAAACTTCTGCTCTGCGATGAGCCGACCGGAGCTCTCGATTATAATACCGGAAAAGCGGTTTTAAAATTATTGCAGGACACCTGCCGCGAAAATGGAAAAACAGTCGTGGTCATCACGCATAACCAGGCACTTACAGCGATGGCGGACCGCATCATCACGGTAAAGAGCGGCACAGTCGTTTCCATGGAAAAAAATGAACATATTGTAGACATTGCAGATATAGAGTGGTAGACGGTTATGAGATCAATGATTTGGAAATCAACATTCAGGGAAATAAAGGAAAGTCTCGGCCGTTTTCTCGCTATCCTGGCGATCGTTGCATTGGGTGTCGGATTTTTTGCAGGACTGAAGGTCACACAGCCTGCCATGTTAAAAACGGCGCAGCGTTATTTTGATAAGACAGCTCTTTACGACTACCGCCTGATCTCCACGGTCGGTTTTTCTGAGGATGAAGTAGAGACCATAAAAAAACAAAAAGATGTAAAAGCGGCAGAGGGAGCAGTCACGTTTGACATTGTCTGTGAGAGCGGCGGCAAAGAGCGCGTGCTAAAAATGCACAGCATCACAGAGGATGTTAACCGGCTGGTGCTTGTGGACGGCGAATTGCCGGAAAATGCAGGGGAGTGCGTGGTGGACTCTAATCTTTACGGCGCATCCATGATTGGAAAAACGATCAAATTGTCCGACGGCAATGACGAGGACGATCTGGAACATTTTTCAAACCGCGAGTATAAGATCACCGGAATCGTGCAGTCTCCTCTGTATTCGCAGTTTGAGCGCGGAAGTACGTCGCTTGGCAACGGCAGGGTGAGCGGATTTGTCTATCTTTTGCCGGAAGGATTTGCAGACGATTATTATACGGAAGTTTATGTGAAATTTGCCTGCGATTTTCCTTTGTACAGTGAAGAATATGATGCTTACATAGAACAAAAACAGGATGCGTGGGAAGCACTGACGGAGGATCTTGCAGCAGAGCGTTATCAGACAGTGCGTTCGGAGGCAGAGACAAAACTTGCAGATGGAAAAAAACAGCTTGCAGAGAAAAAAGAGGAGACAAAGAGCCAGCTTGATGATGCAAAAAAACAATTAGAAGATGCAAAAAGCCAGATCGAAGACGGTGAAAAGCAGCTTGCAGATGCAAAGAAAAAATTGGAATATGCCCCGGATGAATTAGAAAAAAAAGAGGCAGAACTGACGGAAGCAGAAAAGGCGATTCAGGAGAAAGAGACACAGTTAGATCAGGCGGAAGTTGCACTTGGAATCGGTTATGCGCAGGGAGTCGGACAGATCCAGAAAGCATTGAACGGAATTTCTGAGGGGCTTTTTTCCGAAAATGGAGATCAGGGAAATGGTGCGGCAGGCAGTTTTTCTTCGGGAGATGCATTAGCGGATGCAGGATCACAGATTGCAGATGCAAAGGCACAGATTGCAGACGGAAGAGCGCAGATCGCGGAAGCCAAAAAGCAGATCGAGAGCGGAAAGAGCGCCATTGCAAAAGCGAAAAAACAGTTGGAAGAGTCCAAAACACAGATAGCAGAAAAGGAAGCAGAATTATCCGATGCGAAAACGCAGTATGAAGATGGGAAAAAGGAATATGAGGACGGACTTTCAACTTACAATGAGAAAATAGAAAAAGCGGAGAAAAAGATCAGTGATGGCGAGAAAACTTTAAAGGAATTAAAAGATCCTGATACCTATGTGCTCGGACGCGATACCAATGTTGGGTATGTCTGCTTTGAGAGCGATTCCGGTATCGTGGACGGAGTTGCCGATGTATTTCCGATCTTCTTCTTTCTGGTAGCGGCACTTGTGTGTGTGACGACGATGAACCGTATGGTGGAGGAACAGCGGACACAGATCGGTGTGTTAAAGGCACTCGGCTACAGTGAACATACCATTATGGCAAAATATATGTTTTATTCCGGCTCCGCGGCGCTGACCGGATGTGTGGCCGGATTTGCACTTGGGACATTTTTATTCCCGAAAGTGATCTGGTATGCATACGGCATGCTCTATAAGATGGATTCCCTGGTTTATGTGTTTGACTGGAAATTAGCAGTCATTTCCGTGATCGTATCACTGCTTTGTTCTATCGGTACAACCTTTGTGTCTGTCCGCCGCGAACTGACGGAGGTTGCGGCAGAGCTGATGCGTCCGAAAACACCGAAAGCCGGGAAACGTGTATTCCTTGAATATATACCGTTTGTATGGAAGAGGCTTAAATTTTTGCAGAAGGTTTCCATGCGGAATATTTTCCGGTATAAAAAGCGGTTTTTCATGATGGTCGCAGGCATTAGCGGATGCAGCGCACTTTTGGTGACCGGATTTGGGGTGAGGGATTCTGTGACGGGAATTGTGACGCAGCAGTATACGCAGATCCAGACCTATGATATCGGTGTGACTTATTCATCGTCCGTCACACCGGAGCAAAAAAGTGAACTGGAGAGCAAAGAACAGGACGGTGTGGAAAAATCTGTGTTTGTGGCAGAAAAGAGCATGGATTTAGTTGGCAGTGAAAAGACAAAATCCGTCAGCCTTATCATTGCAGATCCGGATTCGGATATGACGCCGTTTGTCAATTTGCATACGGAAAAAGGAGTACCGATCACATTCCCGAAAAAGGGAGAGGCGGTTATTTCCGCAAAAGTGGCAGATGAACTTGGGATAAAGACCGGAGATACCGTGACACTGCAGGATTCCGACATGAAAACCATATCCGTGACGGTAAGCGGGCTGTGTGAAAATTTTGTATATAATTATGTCTATTTGTCTGCGGATACCTATGAAGAACAGATGAAAACGGAACCGGAATACAAAAACGCATTTGTGTGTGTTTCTGAGGGCACAGATGCACATCTGCTTGGAACATCCCTGATGGCAATGTCGGATGTGGCAGCGGTCAATATTTCACAGGATGACATGGAACGTTTTTCAAGCATGATGGGCAGTATGGATCTGATCGTTGTGGTCATTATTTTGTGTGCAGCGGGACTTGCTTTTATCGTTTTATATAACCTGACAAATATTAATATTACGGAGCGTGTGTGCGAGATCGCAACGATCGAGGTGCTCGGGTTTTACGAAAATGAGACAGCCGCATATGTGTTCCGGGAAAATACGATTCTGACATTTCTCGGCGCACTTGCAGGGCTTGTGCTCGGTGTATTTTTGCACCGGTTTGTCATGAGCCAGATTGTCGTGGATATGGTGGCCTTTGATGTACATGTAAAACCGGTCAGCTTTGTATATAGTGTGGTGCTGACTCTGGTGTTTACCTGGTTTGTGGACCGGCTGATGCGAAAGAAGATCGATGCGATCAGCATGACGGAATCATTAAAAAGTGTTGATTAGAAAATAGAATTGGACGTTAACGCGGGAAAGTGTTATAGTTTATTTATAGAAAACGATGAATCAGGAGATGATACATATGGGAAAAATTATAACAATCGGACGTGAATTTGGCAGTGGCGGACGAGAGGTTGGAAAGAGACTTTCCGATGAACTTGGAATTGCCTATTATGATAACGAGATTATAACAGAGATTGCAAAGAGAACCGAACTTGCAGAAGGTTATGTGCAGCATGTAATGGAAAATGGTCCGACTGCCCTGATGCCGATCACAATCGGGAGAACTTTTTATATGGGCGCGGATCCTGTGATGGAACAGAACAATGCGATTTACAGAGAACAGAGCCTGTTAGTACAGGAACTCGCGGAGAAATCAGACTGTGTGATCGTCGGAAGAAGTGCAGATTATATCCTGCGCGACAAAAAGCCGCTGCGCCTGTTTATTTATGCAGATATGGAATCGCGCATGGAGCGATGCAGAAAGCGTGCACCGGAGCAGGAACATTTTACAGACAAAGAGCTGAGACGTCATATTCAGGATGTGGATAAGAGACGTTCCAAATATTATCAGTTCTTTACCGGACAGACCTGGGGCGAGAAGTTAAATTATGACCTGTGCATCAATACTTCCGGTGCCAATATCGAGGATCTGGTGAAAGTGATCGCAAAATTGGTAAAATAAAATATGCAGGAATATTATCTAAACAGTGAAAAGAAAATCTGTCTGATGGAATTGTCTGAGTTTAAGGAATTAGAGGGTGCGTATCCACATAAACGGAATTTGTTCCGCAGCATGAATCCGGTACAGTACTGCAAGGCAGAAAGTTACGGGGACTGCCTGTTTGGGACGATGAAGATACCGCGTGCCCTAAAGGGCAGAGTGACGTATATCGTATTTGGATTTTATCTGAGAGGCGAAGAACTGCTGTTGATCGAGGATGGCAGTTTCCTAAAGACGTGTCTTGGAAGGCTGAAAAAAATTATACCCACAGAGTGCAGCATGCATCAGTTCCTCGTTATGATTTTTGAGATGCTGATCGAGGATGATGTGATCTATCTGCAGCAGCAGGAGGAAAAATTAGCCTCCATTGAGGAAGAGCTTTTAAAAAAGATCCCGGAGCATTTCTATGAGATCATTCTGCAGTACAGGAAACGTTTTTCGGCATATCATGCATATTATGAGCAGCTTGTCAATCTGGCAGATGCCATGCAGAGTGATTTCGGACAGATACTGACAGACAAGGAGCGATCGCTCTGGCAGCTTTATGCGAACCGTGTGGAACGCCTGCATGATCATGTGGAACTCTTGCGGGAATATTTAGTACAGATCCGTGAGTTATACCAGTCACTGATCGATGTACAGCAGAATAAGGTCATGAGTATCTTAACGGTAGTAACGACGATATTTCTCCCACTGACCCTGATTGCTGGATGGTATGGCATGAACTTTCCAAATATGCCGGAGTTCGGATGGAAATATGCGTATCCGGTCGTTATTGTAGTCAGCATCTGCATCATTGCGGGAGAGATCATTTATTTTAAGAAAAAGAAAATGCTGTAAGCAGGCGAGATTCTGCGCGTAAAATAAAATATGTTTGACAGAAATCCGGAAATGGAGAGAAATCTTTGTTTCCGGATTTTCTTGTTTTCAGAACGATATGTCAAAGTGTACCAGACTGGAATATATTAGAATAAGAATAGATTAAAGAAGCTGTCAGTATGGCTTATGATATAAAAAGACTGCCGAGCGAAGCGAGTGTAGATCACGATCATGAAGCATCGCTTCATGATATAAAAATTTCGGGCATTACAAAAAGTTTTTATAATAATGGAGAGATGCGTCAGGTTCTCCGTCCGGTCAATATTTTGATACCGCATGGAAAATTTGTGTCGATCATTGGGCCGAGCGGGTGTGGGAAGTCGACGTTATTTAATATTGTGGCGGGACTTCTGCCGCC
>ULLX01031891.1_pt1 | contig 9672 bp, 10 predicted proteins | sample 1951501 | NCBI WGS metagenome assembly ULLX01 (sample SAMEA4835535, study PRJEB28245) | human gut metagenome | biome: gut microbiome; material: fecal sample | place: Denmark | collected 2008
TATAACAACAGATTTATTCATATATGTCAAATTTAGTTGCTTTACCCCTTTATTTTACATTAAATTTGTGGTAAAATAGACATAAAGTATAGGAGAAAAAAAGATGTATATTTTATCACAAGTATTAGGTGTAGCAGGAATTATTAGTATGCTTGCAAGTATAGCTTTTGATACAAGAAAAAAATTACCAGTTTTTGAAATGTTGGCAATTATTCTTTTTGGACTTCAATATTTTATTTTAAAAGCCATTCCTGCAGTGATTATGCTTATAATTTTATTTATAAGGTGTATTGTATTTTTTTACATTGAAAAAAAGTATAAAAAAGTTCCATTTTTTATACTACTGGTTTTTCTTGCTTCAATTATTGTAGCTGCTAGTATAATGAAATATGGAATTATGGAAGGTTTTCCAGTTATATCTACATTTATATACACAATTGGAATTTGGCAAAAAAATACTAATATGCAAAGAATTGTTACACTATTTATTTCATGTATATTAATTGGATACAATGTATATGTTAGAGCGTATTCATTATTAATTTGGAATATTTTTGAAATAATTGCATCTTTAATTGCTATTTACAATATTAACTTAAATGATAAAAAGACTAAAAAAGGGAGGATGTTATGATAATATTAAATGTATTTAGACATATAAAAACTGTAATGACACATAAATTCTACGTATTTATTTTTGCATGCAAAGCCGGAATACCATTTAGAGGGTTAGTTCATGACATGTCAAAATTTTCTCCGTCCGAATTTTTTGAATCTGTAAAATATTATCAAGGGAATGGATCACCAATATCAGCTGCAAAGAAAGAAAATGGATATTCTAAAGCGTGGTTACATCATAAAGGAAGAAATAAACATCACTGGCAATATTGGTATGATAGTCAAACATATGATAAGACACCAATTATTCCATATAAATATACAGTAGAAATGATATGCGATACTTTAGCTGCTGGAAAAACATATAAAGGTAAGAACTGGACTAAAGATTATCAACTTTCATATTGGCAAAAGGAAAGAAAAACGGTAAAAATGAATGAATGTATTCAAAATGTACTTACAGAAGTATATACACAAGTTGCAAGTGAGGGAATTGATAAAGCAATAAATAGGCATAATTTAAAGGAAATATACAATAGATGTACAAATACAAAAGTTCAAGAAGATGAAGAAAATGATACTGGAGTTAATGTTCAAAACTCTCAATTTGTATAATAAAAAATAAAGGATGTTATTTTAAAATAGCATCCTTTATTTATGTTTAATTATTTTCTTTAGTTTTGTTTTTCTTTCTTAAATCAATAATAAATGAAATTCCAAAGAAGAATATCATTATTGAAGCAAGTATAATCACATTCTTTATTATCATACTAGAATTTGCCGTAATAATACATTCTTTTACAAGTCTTACAGAATATGTCATTGGCATAAATGGTGATATTGCTTGAAAGGCTTTAGGTACAGTTTCTATTGGGAAAGTACCACCACTTGCTGCAAGTTGTAATACTAAAAATAGTATACTTAAGAATTTACCAACATCTTTAAAGTAAACAAGTAAGAAGTGTATTATGCTTAAGAAAGTAAGAGAAATTAGTACACAAGATAAATAATATAAAAGTAAATTTGTAGTACTAAATCCAAGAGTTAATTTTAGTACAACTCCAAGAACAATACCTTGAGCTACACCAATTACAGCATATAGAGCTGTTCTTAAGAATTTATTATTTGCATTTCTTCCAAGTTTTTTAAATCTATCATCTGGATCAAAGTATAACACTATAATAAGTATTAAGCCACCAACCCATAGCGAAATTGACATGAAATAAGGAGCAAATCCTACACCATAAGAAGAAACTTTACCAAAATCTTCTTCATTGATGCTAACAGGATTTTTTACATATTCATCAAGTCCATCTAAATTTTTAAGTTCTTCTTTAGTATTTTCATTTGAAGTATCAATTTCATTCTTAAAAGTAGTAATACCATTTATAAGTTCAGCGTTACCACTTGATATCTGACTTGCACCATTATTTAAGGTATTAATACCGTCAAGTATTTGTTTTGAGCTACCATTTAATTTATTTAATCCTTGATTTAAATTTGCACTACCGCTTACAAGTTCATTACTACCTGATTTTAAACTATTCACGCCATTTGCAAGAGTACTTACACCAGCTTGTAAGTTATTTAAACTTTGAGCTTTACTACTAAATGTTGAAATAGCTGTATTTAAGTTACTTGTGCTTGCTTTTATATCATTTCCAGCCTCTTTTAATTTTGCTATTTGTGACGTTGAAGTAGATATTCCATTCAAATCACCTAGTAATTTTTGAAAGTTAGAATTTGCATATAATTCCGGATTAGATGCAAGTAACTTTTGAATATCAGCTGATACTGTGGATACTTGGGAAGATACTCCACTAAGTGAGTTGTTTACAGTATCTACATATGATGAGATACCATTTGAAAGAGCATTTGTATTATTTGCAATTTTACTTGCACTTGATGTAAGAGTTGAAATATTTTTTGTACTATTATTTAATGTATTTACACCATCAGATATTGAATTTATACCATTTGATAATGAAATAATACCATTGTTTAATTTAGTTGAACCATCATAACATGAAGTTACACCATTATCAAATGTTGTGTAATTTTCTTTTAAAGTATTAGTACCTGATAAAAGTGTATTCATTGCATTTTGTAAAGTAAGTGCACCATCTTGAAGTTTAGCACTTCCATCAGAAATTTTTTGCAAACTATCTGGGACGTCGTTTAGTTTATCTGAAAGTTTTGAAACAGTTTTTTGACTTATTTGCCCTTTAAGCTCACTTTCAACACTTGTAACTACCTTTGCGATAATTTGAGATGCAAGATAATTACTCTTTTGGTTTGGAGAGTAAGTTAAAGTAACATTTTTTCTTTCTTTTTTATCAGCATTATTTAAAGAATTTGTAAAATCTTTAGGTATAGTAATTGTTGCGTAATATTTTCCATCTACAAGTTCGTCGTATGCTTTATCTTTGTCTTTAAGTTCTGTAAAAGTCATTACATCCTTTTCTTTTAAGTTATTTACTAAATCATTACCAAGATTTTCGTTATTTTCTCCTTCATCTAGATTTACAATAGCTACCTTCATATCTTTAAGATTACCATATGGATCCCAGAAGGCTTTTAGGTAAAAGAAGCTATACATTATTGGTATGATTATTATTGCAACTAGTATCACTATTTTCATTGCTTTTGTATCTTTCATTTAAAATTCACCTCGCTAGGATATTATATATTTTTTTTTGAAAAATACCACTACACTTTGTATACAATTGTATACTATCTATATAACATGCAAAAAAGTATATATACAATTGTATATTATCTTTACAAATGTATAAAAATGTTATAGAATGTAGATGGTGATAAAATGGAAGATTTAAGAAAAACAAGGACATTAAAATTGTTAAAAGAAGCTTTGCTTGAAGTGATGACAAAAAAGTCGTTTGAAGAAATAAAAATAAATGATATATGTAATGTTGCAATGGTTCATAGAACAACATTTTATAGTCATTTTGATGATAAATATGATTTACTTGAATATTGCATAAAAGAAGCTGAAAAAGAAATTACAGAAAAAATGGAACCTGAAAATTATACAAGTATACAGGAATTCTATACAAATATGATAATGGCATTAGTATGTTATATTGAAGGAAATAAGGAAAAGTTTAAAGCCATGCTTATAAAAAACGACAATACTAGTTTTTATAAAATGTTTAATAGTACGTGTGTGTTGTATATTTATAAAATGCTGCAAAAAGAAGAAAAAAATGGAGTTAAACATGAAGTTCCTATAAATTTAGTAGCAGAGTTTTATGCAGGTGCTGTAATATCTTCAGTCACATATTGGATAAAAGATAGTAGTGGTATGACTCCACAAGAATTATGTGATCATCTTATAAAACTTATATTTGGAAAAAGTTATATAAATCAGTAAAAAATTACGTAATTTTTATTAAACTTAATCATTGAAGTTGACAATGCTAAAGTTTAGTTGTATAATTTTAACATAAGTTATATTAAAGCCTATGACAAAGCAAAGTAGGTAGAGATAAATACATTAAAGAGAATACAAACCTTGGCTGTAAGTTTGTATATGTAGCTTTACTGAAATTTCACTTTTGAGGCCTTTTTTTGAAATAATAGTAGGAAAAAGCAGGTAAGCCTGTTATAGCTGTATTAAGAGCATTTAATTTTATTAAATGAATTTAGGTGGTAACGCGGAATAACAAAGTCATTTCGTCCTATATATATGGACGAAGTGACTTTTTTTGGGAGGAGTAAATATGATAGATAAAATTAAACAAATCGAAATTTCTGCAAAAGAAAAGATAAATGCTGCAAAAAATAGTAATGAAATTGAAGAATTAAGAGTGGCTTTCCTTGGAAAGAAGGGAAAAGTTGTTGAAGTACTTAAAAATTTAAAAAATGTTGAAGCAGATAAAAGAAAAGAAGTGGCCTCATTTGCAAATAATGTAAAAAGTAAAATAGAAGAAGAAATTGAGAATAAAAAGGCAAGTATAAAGGAAAAAGAATACAATGATAAAATAAATAGTGCTAAAAGAATAGATCTAAGCATGCCAACTGATTTAAAACTTGGTTCACTTCACCCTATAACTGTTGTTCAAAGGGAACTTGAAGATATATTTAAAAGTATGGGATTTACCGTAGAAGATGGAAATGAAGTTGAAACAGAATATAACAACTTTGAAGCAGTAAATGTACCAAAGCATCATCCAGCACGTGATATGCAAGATACTTTTTGGCTAGAAAATGGACAACTACTAAAGACTCAAACATCAGCTGCACAAAATAAAATTATGAAAAAATATGGTGCACCTTTAAAAGCAATATTTCCTGGTAGATGTTTTAGAAATGAAGAATTAGATGCATCTCATGAAAATACTTTCTTCCAAATGGAAGGAATGATGGTAGATAAGGACGTATCTATTGCTAATCTTATATACTTTATGAAAACACTTTTATCAGAAATATTCAAAAAAGATGTTGAGGTAAGATTAAGACCAGGATATTTTCCATTTGTTGAACCTGGATTTGAACTTGATATAAAATGTATATATTGTGAAGGAAAAGGCTGTAAGGTTTGTAAACAAGGTGGATGGATTGAACTTTGTCCATGTGGTATGATACATCCAAATGTACTTAGAATGGGAGGCATTGATCCAGAAGAATATTCAGGATTTGCATTTGGACTTGGGCTTTCTCGTCTTGCAATGATGAAATATAATATAAACGATTTAAGAATACTTAATTCATGTGATTTAAGAGCTTTAAAACAAATAGGATTAAAATAATAATGGGAGGTAAATATGTTTATTTCAATTAATTGGATAAAAGATTTCGTAAACTTAGATGGAATTGATATAAAGGATTTAATATATAAATTTACAATGTCTACAGCTGAAGTTGAAGGTATTATTGAATATGGAAAAAATACAAGAGATGTAGTTGTTGCTAAAGTTTTATCTGTAGAGAATGTAGAAAATTCAAAAAAACTACATAAATTAGTTGTAGATATTGGAGATAAAAAAGTAAATTGCATTTGTGGAGCACCTAATGTAAAAGAAGGAATAAAGGTTGCATTTGCTAAAGAAGGAAGTTTAGTTAATGGTTTAAGTATAACAAAAACAACAATTGCAGGTCATGAAAGTTCTGGAATGTGTCTATCTGAAAAAGAACTTGGTATTAGTGACGACAACTCTGGAATTATGGTTTTAGATGATAAATATAACATTGGGGAAGATATTAAAAATATAATACCTATTGATGATATAATATATGAAATTGACAATAAATCCCTTACAAATAGACCAGACTTATGGGGACATTATGGGATAGCAAGGGAAATTGCTGCAATTACAAATAGAAAGCTAAAACCTTTAGAAGTAGAAAATTTAGATAAATATAACGATTTAAAGAAATTAGATATAAACATTGAAGATAGTAATCTTTGCTACAGATATACAGGACTTACTATAGACAATGTAAATAAAAAGACATCTTCATATAAAATGAAAACAAGACTTACATATTGTGGACTTAGACCTATTAGTCTTTTAGTTGATATGACAAACTATATTATGCTTGAACTTGGTCAACCAATGCATGCTTTTGATAAAGAATTTATTAAGAAAATAAATGTAAAAACATTAAAAAATGATGAAGAGTTTGTTACACTTGATGGAAATAAAAGGAGTTTAAAACAGGGAACTCTTATGATATATAACGAAAACAAACCAGTAGCTATTGCAGGAGTTATGGGTGGAGAAAATACACAGATTACTGATGCAACTACTTCATTATTCTTAGAATCTGCAAACTTTAATGCTGTAAGTGTAAGAAAAACAGCAAGTGCTATAGCTTTAAGAACAGATGCTAGTGCAAGATATGAAAAAACTCTTGATCCAGAACTTACAAAGCTTGCAATAGAAAGATTTGTAAAAGTACTAAAAGATGAGGATGATGATATTAAAGTGTCTTCAAGCCTTTCTGATGTATATGTAAATAAATATCCTGTAATCACTATAGACATTTCAAGAGAATATATTAACAAAAAAATTGGCGTTAATTTCTCAGATGAAATGATAGAAAAAGTTCTTACATCTTTATACTTTAAAATTATTGAAAATAAAAACGGAAACTTTAAGATTGAAGTACCAAGTTTTAGAGCAACAAAGGATGTTTCTGGTAAGGCTGATATTATAGAAGAAATTTCAAGAATATATGGATACGATAATATTGTTCCACAAACAAATTTATGGAAGGTTGAACCTGTAAAAGAAGATAGTTTAAGAGAACTAGAATATAATATTAAAACTTTACTTGCACAAAAGTATGGAATGTCTGAGGTTCACAGTTATGTATGGTACGATACTAAATTAAATAGTGAGCTTGGTATAGAGGTACATGATAATTTAAAAATAGTAAATGGACTTAGTAAATTAGATAGTACTTTAAGATATAATATGGTTCCAACTATGTTATACGCTATATACAAAAATATTAAAAACTTTGATGAAATAGGTGTGTTTGAAATTGGTAGAACCTTTGACTACAAGGAAAAAGGAAAAGACTGTGTAGAGAATAAAGTTTTAGGAATAGGAAAATCAAGTATTTCAAAAACCGAAGAAGAATTAATGTTTGAAGTAAAATCAATGATAGAAAATATTGCAAATATAAACAAACACGTAAGTTTGAGCTATGTATGTAACTCTAAATTTGATGATAATTTTATACATCCAGTAAATTCATATGAAGTAAAGTATGGAGATGAATGCTTAGGATATATCTCAGTTTTAAATCCAAGAATTAAAGATGCTATAAATAAAAAATCAAATATTGTTGTAGCCCAGATTAATATTGATATGTTAGATAAAATAAAATATTTAGATATACAATATGAAGAAATAAGTAAATATCAAACAGTTGATTTTGATTTATCTATTATAGTTGATAAAAATGTTTCATATTTTGAAATCGAAAAAGTAATAAAAGATGCAAATATGCAATATTTGAAATCATATAGTTTAATTGATGTATATGAAAACGAAGAAAAATTAAAGGATAAGAAAAATATAACTATAAGATTTAATATTGGTTCTAGTGATAAAACTCTTACTAAAGAAGAAATTGATGAAGAAAGAATAAAATTAATTACAAATCTTGGAAAATATAATATGAATATTAATGGATAATAACAAAAAACAGTCAAAATTACAATTTGTAACTTTGACTGTTTGTTAGTTGTATTATTATAATTTAATTAGAAGTTGGTCTTCCAATATAATTTAGTTCGACAATACCATTTTTTTCTGATATTATAGTGCAATAACTTAGTATCAACTCTCTTACTCTTTCTTTTGGGTAGAATCCTTTGTCGTATGGGGAATCGTCAAATGAAATTTCAGTGTTCATAAGTTTTGTGATATCATGTTCTGCAATTGCAATTAATATCATTTCTGCTACAAATTCTTCAACTTCATATTTCCCGAACTTTGGTACATGATTGTTTGTGAATTCGAGCAAATTAGAAATAGCGATATTTTGTATTTGCCTTGGACAATTTAATTTGTAAGTAGTATTGTCAATGGAATCAATCTGAGTATGATAAGATATAATTCCTTTTGTTCCTTTTGCTAAATAATAATTAAACATAAAAAGCTCCTTCTTAAATTATATAGTAGGTTTATGTATTCTTGTGAAGTTATTATATCATATTTGTCAATAGTAAATAAAAACGGATATATTATATTTTGTTATGTTACAATAGATGTGAAACAAAACCTATATACAAAAAGTGATTCAACTGATATAATTGAAATAACTACAAATCAAATAAGGAGTTGAATCACTATGTATAGTATATCAGAAAATTTAAAAACTGCAAGGTTTTTACCTCACAAAATTGAAAATAGAATTGCTGCTGTTAAAATGTTACGTAATTCTCCTAGAGGCTCTATCCATAAAATTTGTAGAAAATACCATATCTCTAGAGCTTCTCTTTGGCGTTGGAATAAATTATATGATGGTACTAAAGAATCTTTAATGGATAAATCTCACAGGCCTTTGTCTCAACATCCAAATGCTCATACAAATAATGAAATTAGACATATCAGGGACTATTGTAGACGTAATCCTCATATTTCTCTTTGTGAACTTTGGTATAAACTAAAAATTCATAAGGGATATACTAGAAATATAACTTCATTGTATCGTTTACTTAAAAGGTTAGGTATTAAATACAATAAATCTGATAAAAAAGTAAAAAAATATATACCTAAACCTTACCATACTTCTAAAAATATAGGAGAAAAATGGCAAGTAGATGTAAAATATGTACCCAGATTATTGTAAATGTGATAATTTACCTAAAGACTTGCACTTTTACCAATATACTTGTATTGATGAAGCTTCACGTGAGAGGTATATTTATCATTACATGGAGCAAAGTCCTCAAAATACAGTTGATTTCATTAAAAGATGCATTAAATATTTTGGTTATAAATCTAATATAATTCAAACTGATAATGGAATGGAATTTTGCTTTTTTAAAGATGTAAAAAAAATACATCCATTAGAACAATTATGCTTAGAATTAAATATCGAACATAAAAGAATTAAACCAAGAACCCCTAGACATAATGGCAAAGTTGAACGTTCTCATAGAAACGATCAAGAAAGATTTTACGATCATTTAAAGTTCTATTCTATGGATGACTTACATTTGCAAGCAAGTAGATATTTAAAACGTTCAAATAATATACCTATGTCTGTTCTGAATTATTTAACGCCAAAAGAAATGAGAAATAAACTATGTTTAGCAGCTTAAGAATAACTATGTTACTCTTAAGCAACTAAATTTAATTGTATTTAAAAATTATATGAAAAATCAAGGGTAAACTGCGCTCATTTTTCACTCGCCCTTGATTTATCATAAATTTTTATTAACTATATATTTAATTTAATATTCAATTTATGGTTGAATTTTATTTTTATATCATTTTGTTTCACATCATTGACAAATATACAAAATAAAAACGGATATATTATATTTAAAAAAATTGTTATTTACAAAAT